>OGGF01000012.1_pt1 | contig 168610 bp, 153 predicted proteins | sample 1571211 | NCBI WGS metagenome assembly OGGF01 (sample SAMEA2582020, study PRJEB24529) | metagenome | biome: Human gut stool | place: China | collected 2011 | reverse complement strand
TCGATCGAGGGCTTGACCAAAAGACTCGGAATCTGTATGAAGTTTTGAATGTATACTTGAAAAAGTGAATAGAATAAGTTATGATAGCAATAGTTGAAAAACTATTCTGCATATAGGGGATTGGTCAAATGGTATGATAGGAGTCTCCAAAACTTTTGGTGGGAGTTCGATTCTCTCATCCCCTGCTCATAGAGTCTTGAGTTTTCAAGACTCTATTTTTGATTCATTATGTTTATATTGTATATGGTATGACAAACACAGTGAATTAAAATTGTGAGGAGAGGAAGTGAAAGCTGGGAATGATAGCAACACATAGGGTAAAAGATTCAAATGGAAAAACGGTAGGTTTTATCATTGACGACACATTTTATGTTGATTACTATATCAAAAATAATATTCAGTACGTTGATAATTTAAGTCTGACTCAAAATGATATTATAAAAGCGAATGAAGAACTTCCAGAGGTAGATTATAAAAGATATGTAAATAAAAAAGAATACGAGAGCATAGTTAAAAACAATCCTTTTATCAGAGATATACAAAAGGATTTAATGAAATGGAAAAATGATTCATCACATAAGGTTTTGCAATTAGAAGGCTCCAGACAGATAGGAAAAACAACAGAATTAAAAAAATTTGCATACAAAAATTACGAATATGTCATAATAGTTGACTTAGCCGCTGACACATATAATTTTATAGATGTTATTAATAATGGATGCAGTCCTATGGAATTTGAAAAGTATTGTCGTAGAGCGTCGCTTCCGCACTTCGTAGATAATAAAAATACAATATTAATTATAGATGAAATTCAGAGCAATAGCGCTGTTTATAATTCAATTCGTAAATTACATGATACTGTGAAATGCGATATCATTGTAACAGGAAGTTATCTTGGTAGAATATTAGGGGATAAAAAGTTTTTTCATCCTGCAGGTACGATTAGTTATGCGCATATGTTTACATTAAGCTTCACAGAATTTTGCAGAATATTTCAGTGTGAAAAAATTTTAAAATCCATAGACATTTATGGTGGAAGCAATGAAGCAGATTATGAAAAACTGGAAGGATTATATGGTATTTACTTAAAAATTGGTGGGTATCCTGAAGTTGTAAAGAAATATGTTGAAACAAAAAACATAAAAGAGTGTTACAGTATAATTGACAAATTGCTGGAAACATTCAAAGATGAATCCAGAGCATATTTTAATGAAGCAAGAGAAGTAGAGATTTTTGATAACGTATACAGAGAAGCTTTAAAGCAAATGTGTAATCGGGATGATATGAGTGGAAAGAATATTTTGGAAACGATTACTACATTGGTTAAAGACAGCACAAAATTATTTGTAAATAGAAGCGAAGTGGCAAATGCAGTTATATGGCTTAAATATGCCGGAATATTATCAACATGCAATTTAGCTGTAGATGGGGATATGAGAAAAATAAATGAAAGTAGAAAAGCTTATTTTTCTGATTGTGGAATAACATCTTATTTAGCAGATAAAAGCTTGATAAAACGATCCTCATTAGTAGGCGTAATTACAGAAACTTTTGTGTATAACGAATTGCACAGGTTATTTAAGGTACCTTACACAGATTTGAAAGTAATTGAGGATGAGGTGTGCTATTCTACTTATGGAAATTTTGAATTAGACTTCATGTTAGCGGATAGGAACAAGACGGTATATGGAATTGAAGTAAAAACAAAAGATGGGGAACCAAAATCTTTAAAAGTATATATTGATAAAAATTTCATAGATCGCGGTATTGTTGCAAAACCTGCGAAAGGCGGACACGGGGATAAATTTGATACGATTCCGATTTATACAGTAGGATGTCGTTTTCCATATCATGAAATGAATTAGTTCAGGGATACCTAAATTTTAATACACTTAATAAGAGAACCGAAATTATGTGTAGCGCGTGCAGGCAAAAGGTGCGAAGTCTGCAGATGTATATGGAAGCAGTGAAGCAATTACTGCTAATATTCTTGCAAATCCGAATGGATGGAATTCCGGCATGCATTGTAGAACATGCTTCATAGTATTAGAAAATACCTGAACTATAGTACAGAAAAATATGTAACCTAACTGTAGCCACAATTTAGTTATGAACAAAAAATGGGAAGCCTTGATTTATAAGGCTTCCCATTCTATTATCTAATGCAGGAGATGGGACTTGAACCCACACACTGTTGCCAGCGTCAGATTTTGAGTCTGATGCGTCTGCCATTCCGCCACTCCTGCGTCTAATATAATCTTGAACAAAATCGCTCAAGCAAGAAATATCTTATCATATTCCAGAAAAGATTGCAAGAAATTTTTTGAAACATAGAAAAATATTATGATATTTATTTTGAAAAATGGGTTTTCAAATAAAACTTCGTAAAATGTAAAGCTTTATTCTTGACGTAAGTTATCATATATGATAACTTTAAACATGTGAAAACCGCAATTATTGTACAGATTATCCATATTTCATAGACAAGCATACAGGAGGGCGTTCGTTTGGCTCATGTGAAAAATAAAAATCTTGCAGTTGGTCAGCTTACCCCGCGTTATGAAGTGGTACAGCAATTAAAGGAAGCAAGAAAAGCGCAGGATATGACGCAGGAAGTGTTAGCAGAACGTGTTGGAACGAAAAAGTCAAATATTTCCAGATTAGAGAGTGGCAAATACAATCCAAGCCTTGATTTTTTGATCAAGGTGGCAGGAAGCCTTGGAAAACAGGTACAGATTAAGATCAAGTAGAAGGAGTATTTTGGTTATGGGCAGAAGTGTGACATTAGGCAATGGCAGAGAGATAGATAAAGATATTGAGTTGTGCAGGACAACAAATGAAAAGACCAGTGAGCAGGCAATTCATGTATTAATGGAGAACCATATCCCATTTACGAAAAGCTGGATTCCAATTCCTTTTTTCCTGCGTAAGAAGTTTCATGGCGCAAGTCAGATTTATGTGATCAATACGAACAGGAATCGTTATAGTCAGGCGAGAAGTGCCATTGATAAGATGGATATTTATTTCAAAAGACGTCTTGTTGTGAGCAATTATTAAAAAAGTCCACCATGCAATTTGTAATCAGAAATGTCTGATGTAAACTGCATGGTGGACTTTTATGCTTCTTACTCGTTAAGTGCGCGTAAATTCTCCTCAAACTGTTTTTGCAGCAGTTTTCTGGAGTAGCATGCAGCCACAAAAGAGGAAAGGGCAAGATTGTATACATTCGTGTATTGTACATAATGCCATTTTAAGTTTTCTTTCCAGTTCATCAGAGTGATCGTCTTGTCCTCATCTAAATGATAATCGTAGAGATTATTGCGAAGCTCATAGGCGGCTGCATAGGAGAGGATATGTTTCATCAGACCGGCAGCATTGGAAGGAACGGGAAGGTCTTTCATATCGATCGCACCGCTGCGGTAGATTGCGGCAAAACGTCCGGCTGGATGCTTTAACTGGAACAATCCGTCAAGCGTAAAATTCTCAAGGTCAGTGTCAAAAGACTGTAAAGTTGCCAGTACTAAGGTGTCGATCATCTCCTGAAAAGCCGGGGTGGCAGAACAGTTTTTGACTTCAAAATATTCATCCATGAAATCATAGAGAATAAAATCCTCGCATGTAAAATGCAGATCTTCCATATAGGCGGCTGCAAATTTTGGAAAGAATGCGATCAGAGTGCTATAGTGAATGGAACAGATAGCCAGAGCCGCATAAAACTGTACTTCTGTCTGCAGCAAAACTTCCAGATCGATATCTACATTGGAAAAATCCACAGAAGCAATCTCAGGGCACACCTCTTTTAAAATACGATTCAGGATAGCAAGTCCAAAGCCGGACTTATCATCAATGATCGCAATGGCATAGCACAGCAGTACCGGATCAAAAGAATTCTCGGAAAAAGAAGGAGAAAAATAAAAATCTTTATCCAGAAAATGGTAAATATCTGCGAGATTGTCCGTGGAAAGCGGACAATCCAAAGTATCTTTCAGCTCTGTTACGATCGCTGGATTCTCCTTTGCTGCAAAAGAGAGAAAACGATACACAACATAAGTCTGAAAACGGTCGGTATTTTCCTCCGGTCCGTTCTCCAAATATTCTATCAAAAATTCGGTTGGGAAAAACTGATCAAAAAATTCATCCATAATAAAGTCTGCCTTTCTTTTTCATAATAGTAGGGTTGCGCTGGTACAACCGCCAACATTGGTTGACATAATACAAAATGTGCAAAACTTCGGCACGAGAACACAATATAATATTTTTGCAAATAAAGCAATAGGACTTTTATTTTTAAGGAAAATGACTTATGATAGATATGATAATTAGAACGCAGGTAAAAAAGGAGAGAGATTATGTTAAGAGCAGCAGATTATCGTGAACGTGCAAGAGCATCTTTGAGCGGAAACTGGGGAATGGCAGTTCTCATCTGTTTTGTAGGTGCATTGCTTGGAGGAATCCAGACGGTGGTACCGGTTTCCGCGAGCTACCAATATGGGGAGGGAATGAGTTTACAGATTTTTGGACTGAATATGAATTTAGATCAGCTTCCAGTTGAAATGTTAGGCATGCTGACTTTCATGTTGGGCGTTATCAGCATTTATTCGCTGGCACAGTTTGTAATCGGTGGTGCAGTAGAGCTTGGTATGTGTGCTTATTTTTCCAAACGCGCATTGGGCGAAAATGCGGACATTAAGGATGAGTTTTCCTATTTCCAGTATTTCGGAAAGGCACTTGGACTTCGTATTGTAACTTCTATTTTTATATTCTTATGGACATTGTTATTGATCGTACCGGGAATTATAGCTTCCTATCGTTATGCAATGGCAACTTATATTTTGGCAGAGCATCCGGAAATGGGAATTATGGAAGCAATCGAGGCATCCAAGCAGATGATGGACGGAAATAAATGGGCATTGTTCTGTCTGGATTTCAGCTTTATCGGCTGGGCGTTATTGAGCGCATGCACACTTGGAATCGGTGATTTATTCTTAAATCCATACACAAGAATGGCAACCGCTCATTTTTATCTGAATTTGAGCAGAGGTTCTGCCGGAAGCGGAGCGGATGATTTCCAGACAGCCATGTAGTTTTAGGTAAACAGTAACGCAGAGTGAATGCAAAAATGTGAAAAATGTGAGAACTGATTTCAATTAAAAAAAGGATGTGTTAAAATAGACCGTGTTGTCGTCACGATATTTTGACACATCCTTTTTCTATGGCGAAGTAACCACATGAGTAAAAACCGGGCAGCGAAGATGCAGTTTTGCGAACGCGGTGCTGATAGCTGCAGAAAAATCTATAAAGAAAAGCTGGGAATAAAATGAAACAGATATGGAATAAAAAATATAGAAAGACTGTCATCGGAAGTCTGGTGCTTTTAGCAGTTCCGGTTGCAGCATTTTATCTGATGGAAGGTTATACGCACAATCCATTTGCGGAAGTAAGACCGTGGGCGCAGTTTTTTAATATTGTGCTTTTTGAACTGCTGGCATGGATTTTTGTCTGCCTGACAGGAAGAATACGAAGCGGACTTCGGATCGAACTGGTCATTGCTATGATTTATGGCATTGCGAATGCGTATGTAGTCCGTTTCCGCACGAATCCGATCGTGCCGTGGGATATTTTTTCGTGGAAAACAGCGGCGAGTGTGGCTTCTAATTATGATTTTAAACCGGATACGAGAATGGTCATTATGACACTGGTTTTCCTCGCGCTGATCGCGGGGTTGCATTTTGTGAAAACAGGATTTCCAAAATGGAAATTATGGAAACGCCTGATTCCGGCTGGTGCATGCGTGGTTGTGCTTGTTCTGTTTGTGAATCTGCTTCAGGATGAGGTTTTTCAGACCGGGCACAGATTGTATCCATTTTTATTTACACCGGCATTTATGGCGGAAGTAAATGGAATGGCTGTCACTTTTGCAATGGATCTTGCCTATGTGACGGTGGAAAAACCATCAGGTTATCATGCGGCGGAAGAACAGGCAGTGTTAGAAAGCTATGAAAGTCAGGAGAATGAGACAGATGACAATGGCGGGGAAGAACAGCTTCCGAATATTATTGTCGTGATGAACGAGTCATTTTCTGACTTGAAAGTACTGGGAGATTTTACAACAAATGAAGATTATATGCCTTATCTGCACAGCTTGCAGAACGGGGCAGAGAATACGGTAACGGGATATTTAAATGTGTCCGTGTGCGGCGGAAATACCGCAAACACAGAGTTCGAGTTTCTGACCGGAAACAGCATGGCATTTTTACCGCAGGGAAGTATTCCGTACCAGCAGTACATCACGAAAGAACTTCCGGCACTCCCGGCGTATCTGGCATCTCTGGGCTATGAGACCGTGGCAGCGCATCCTTATTATGCGGATGGCTGGGACAGGGATACGGTGTATCCGATGCTCGGTTTTTCGGAGAGCATTTTTAAAGACCAGTTTTGGGGCGCCGGTTATGTGCGCAAGTACGTCAGTGATAACAGCTGCGTAGATAAGATCATTGAATTATATGAGCAGAAAGAAACTGGAAAACCTTTATTTGTCTTTAATGTGACCATGCAGAATCACGGTGGATATTCGGACACCTATGATAATTTTACGCCGGACATCACAGTGGACGGAGTGCAGAATGAGGCGTTGAGCCAGTATCTGTCACTGATTAAGCTTTCGGATCAGGCATTGGAAAAGCTGATCTCTTATTTTAAAGAGGCAGATGAAAAGACAATTGTAGTATTCTTCGGGGATCATCAGCCAAACGATACGGTGGCAGCACCGATCTTGAATTTGAATGGCATGACGACAAAGACACTGACGGAAGAACAGTTAAAACTCCGGTATGAAGTTCCTTATGTGATCTGGGCAAACTATGATATTACAGAGGAGACCGGAAAGGATACCAGCGCCAATTATCTCGCTGCGGATGTGCTGCAGTACGCAGGTATTTCCGAAAATGCATATGGAAATTATCTGTTGGAATTACAACAGGATTATCCGGTCGTATCAGCAATGCGCGTGCTCATGAAAGACGGTGTGGATACCAATGCATCCAGCTTAAAAGATGAGCTGAGAGAGTATCAGAGTTTGCAATATTATCAGCTTTTTGACTGGGAAAAAGAGTAGATTTACAGTGCAAAAATAAGAGAGTAAATGAAGCAGGAGTTTAAAAGAATGAATCAGACAGAAAAAAATGAGACAAAATCTGCGAAGTGGGCGAGACGCTTGCCGCTTTTTGCCGCTTTTTTGATTCCATTACTGATTTCCGTGATCATCTGTATCGACCACGAAGTTTATCCTTTCGGGGAGCGTTGTCTGTTACAGGTGGATATGTATCATCAATATTGCCCTTTTTTTACGGAGTTTGTGGATAAATTAAGATCTGGTGAGAGCCTGATGTATTCGTGGACGATCGGGCTCGGGGCGGATTTTGTGTCGCTCTTTGCCTATTATCTGGCAAGTCCGTTAAACTGGCTGATCTTATTATGCCCGAAAGGGTATGTGATCGAGTTTATGTCGATCCTTATGATCATTCGAATTTCACTCTGCGGACTGACCTTTGCCTATTACCTGAAAAAACATTTCCATACGAATCATCCGGCGATTGCTGTGTTTGGAACAGCCTATGCCCTGACAGCGTTTATGGCAGCCTACGCGTGGAATGTGATGTGGACGGATTGTCTCGTGCTCGCACCACTTATTATTCTTGGCGTGGAGCAGTTAGTAAAGGAAAAAAAGGTGACGTTATATTATGTCACACTCGCTGTCTCGATTTTATCAAATTACTATATTTCCATTATGATCTGCATTTTTCTGGTGCTTTATTTTCTGATCCTTCTATTGGAGCAGAAAGAGGGAAAAATAGGAGCCTGCCTGCGGTTTGGCTGGTATTCGCTTTTAGCAGGTGGAACAGGAGCGGTGTTACTGATCCCGGAAGCCATTATTTTAGGGGAAAGCGGATCACAGGGAATTTCGTTTCCGAGTGCAATGGAGTGGTATTTTAATCTGATCGCAGAGCTTGGAAGACACTGTATTCTGGTGGAAACGTACACAGGGCGCGATCACTGGCCGAACCTTTACAGTGGTGTGTTCACATTGTTTCTGATTTTGCTATATGTGATGAACCATGGAATCAGCTGGAAAAAGAAAGTGCCGCGGATCTTGTTGCTTGTTTTTATGGCGGTCAGCTTTGCAAATAATATGCTGGATTTTATCTGGCATGGATTACATTTCCCGGATTCGCTGCCGGGCAGACAGAGCTTTTTATACAGTTTTTTATTGTTAGTGCTTTGCTTTGAGACATTTTTACATTTGAAGGAAAATCGTTGGTATCAGGTGCTTGTGGCTCTGGTTTTAGACAGTGTATTTTTGTATGCGGCGTACCGCTTGTCGGACAGTGAGATGATCGGAAGTGACAGCTTTTTTGTGACCGCAGTATTTATCGCAGTGTATGCGGTTCTGCTGTTGATATGGTACGCGGGAAAGAAAAAGGTGCGGGAGTATATTTTTTTGATCACGTCAATTGTAGTAATTGCGGAGCTTACGGTCAACTTTGACATGACAGGTCTGGATACGGTAAACAGAACTTCTTATGTCAAAGACTGGAAGGACTATGAAAATGTCTTGAACCAGGCGAAGGAGCAGGAGAGCAAAAACAGCGCTGTCTATTTTTACCGGACAGAAGAAATGGAGCGGAGAACCAAAAATGATGCAGCGCTATCCGGCTATTATTCTGCAACACAGTTTTCTTCCCTCATGAATATCAATGTGAGCCACATTTATCAGGATCTTGGAATGGAAGGCGGAAAAAACTTTTACTGCATCAATGGTGCGTCGCCGTTGATCTCTTCCATGCTCTCCTTAAAATATGTGATCGCAGATAACGCATTGGAGGAAGGACCGCTTCGCACGCTTGTGGCATCTTCCGGGGACACTTATTTATATGAAAATAAATATTCGCTTCCGCTTGGTTTTATGGTGGATGAGCGGGTGGCAGAACTCTGGGATTATAAAAATGGCGGAGGAGTTTCCAACCAGAATGAACTGGCATATCTGCTTGGTGCAGAGGAGGAAATGCTCTCGGCGGTCCCGGCAGAATCAGAGACTGGCATATCCACGATTTCGGTGCCGGAGGATGGATACTATTTTGCAGCATACAGTTCGGTGACATCCGATACGTTAGAGGAGGAAGTCAGTGACGGAAGAACAAAGTCGTTTACCAAAGCGTCACATGGATATATTTTAGATCTTGGTTATGCAAAGGCAGGGGACGTGATAAAGATTAAAAACTCCAATGAGGAGCGTGTGGATATCACAGCCTATAAGCTGGATATGGCGGCACTTGATACAGCATATCAGACATTGGATTCACAGACAATGGAGCTTACCTCCTTTTCAGACCGCAGGATCACCGGAACGATTGATGTGAAAAAAGCGGGAGATCTTGTCTTTTCGATTGCAAAAGAAGACGGCTGGAACGTGTATGTGGACGGAAGAGAGATAAATCCGGAGATTTTTGCAGAGGCGTTTATCAGTATTCCGTTAGAGGAAGGAACACATGACATCGAGCTTTGTTATACAACACCGGGATTAAAAATGGGAGCAGGGATCAGTCTTGGATGTGTGTTACTCTTTCTGGTTTCCATTGCAGTTGTGAAAAAATTCACAGCTGCAGGGAAAAATGAGAATAATCAGATCTCATAAATAGAATAGTGATTGCGACCGTTGCGTGATCGCCATATTCCTGATAGCGGCTGCTTCCTGAAGCATTTGCTTAAAATTTTGAATTGGTTGATTTGCATCAGTCATATCGTAAACTCCTTATAAAACAAAATGCAGTTTTAAGTAATTTCTTCGGGCAATTTTTTAGCTATTTTAGCAGATTCTGTCATAGATGAAAAGAAAATGAGCATTTTGGACTGAAAAAAATACACAGATTGTTTCATGGCGGTGTATGCGAGCCTTGTTTGCGTGCAGAAAGTGTGATAAGATTTTCGCAGAAAAGGAATAGCAATATCAGGAAAAGAGAGGATAAGGTAATGTTAGAGACAGGCATTAAAGGAGAAGCAAAAGAGTTTGTTTCCGAAAAAAATTCTGCGAAAGCAATGAAAAGCGGCGAACTGAATGTATATGCGACACCTTCCATGATCGCCCTTATGGAGCAGGCAGCCTATAAGAGCGTGGCAGCAGAACTTGAGGAAGGCAAGGGAACGGTCGGCACCCTGATGAACGTATCACATATTTCAGCCACTCCGTTTGGCATGGAAGTGACCGCGGTGAGTGAACTTGTGGAGATCGACCGCAAGAGACTGGTGTTTAAAGTGGAAGCTTTTGATGAGCGTGGCAAGATCGGTGAGGGAACCCACGAGCGTTTTATCATTGATAATGAGAAATTTCAGGAAAAAGCAAATAACAAATAGACTATATATAGAAATAAAAAGTGAAAAACAGTCTAATTAGTACGATTTATTGGACAGTAAAAAAGTTACACTCTTTTCAGCTTAAGGGAACGGAACAAAGTTGAAAGGAGTGTTTTTTTATGAAAGGATATGTGATCGAAGCAGGCTATATGGGATATGTGGACGGTGCTTACATGCTCTTTGCAGATGAAGAAGATTATCAGGAATATTTTAGAGAGTGGCATTGAAATAAAAGTATCGCAGTGATAAGATAGTCACAGACAGCTATTGAAGATAGAGAAAGGTAGTGATGATCATGGCTGGAAAAGAGATTAAGATTTACGGGGAAGATGAGAGTGAGTTGAAGGTCCGTCCTTATGAACATCATGCGAAGTATTATGAGACAGACCAGATGGGCATTATCCACCATTCCAATTATATTAAATGGATGGAAGAGGCCAGAATGGATCTGATGGAACAGATCGGTCTGAGCTATAAGCAGATGGAAGATATGGAGATTATCAGTCCGGTGCTGTCGGTGTCGTGCGAATACCACAGTATGGTTCATTTTGATGACACGGTAGTGATCGAGACGAAGATCACGAAGTATAATGGAATCAAGATGGAAGTGGAATACCGGATGACAGATAAGGAGACCGGAGAACTGCGGACGACGGCAAAGAGTTCACACTGTTTTCTGAATCGTTCCGGCAGACCGATTTCGCTGAAGAGGTCTTATCCGGAGATTGATACAAAGTTCTTTGAGTTTACGGATGAGAATTAATTCAGGCACAGTTTTTACTTGAAAATAAGACATAGAGAGAGGCAGAAGAGATGATACCAGAGAGATTAGCAGCACTTCGGGAAGAGATGAAGCGCAGAAATATTGATATTTATGTAGTACCAACCGCTGATTTTCATGAATCAGAGTATGTAGGAGAGCATTTTAAGGCAAGAAAGTTTATCACAGGATTTACCGGTTCCGCAGGAACCGCAGTCATTACTATGTCAGAGGCAGGACTGTGGACAGACGGACGTTATTTTGTGCAGGCAGAGAAGCAGTTAGAGGGAAGTACTGTTACGTTATACCGCATGGCTGAGGAAGGTGTTCCTACAGTAGAGGAATTTGTAAAAGACAAGCTGCCACAGGGCGGCTGCATCGGTTTTGACGGCAGAACCGTGAATGGAAGCTGGGGTGAGAAGTTTGCCGCGATCGCAGAGGAAAAGGGCGGTTCACTTTTTGTCGGGGAAGATCTCATTGATCTGATCTGGACAGACAGACCACAGTTATCAAAGGCACCATTATTTATATTGGAAGAAAAATATTCCGGCAGAAGTACAGCAGATAAGATTGCAGATGTCCGTGCAAAGATGGCGGAGGAAGGCGCAAATGTGCATATCCTTACCAGCCTGTGTGATATTGCATGGCTTTTGAATATCCGTGGTGGTGATATTGAGAGCGTGCCGGTTGTATTATCCTATCTCGTTCTGACAGACAAAGAGTGCATCTGGTTTTTACAGGAAGAAGTAGTGGATGATACGATCCGTGCTTATCTGGATGAGAACCATATTGAGTCAAGACCGTATGATGCGATTTATGAGTATGTGCCGACAATTCCGGAGAATGCGGCAGTGCTTATGAACAAGAAGGCTGTTAACTATCGTATCTGCAATGAATTAAATAAGAACATTCAGGTTATAAATAAACCGAACCCAACAGAGCTTATGAAAGCCATTAAGAATAAGACGGAAGTGGATAATACCCGTATGGCACATGTCAAAGACGGTGTGGCAGTGACAAAGTTCATGTACTGGCTGAAGACGAACATTGGCAAGATCCCAATGACAGAGATTTCAGCATCGGATTATCTTGAGGCAAAGAGAAGAGAGCAGGAGAATTTTATCGAACTTAGTTTTTCTACGATTTGTGCATATGGCGCAAATGCTGCGATGATGCATTATTCTGCAACACCGGAGTCGAATGCCGAACTGAAACCGGAAGGATTTTTGCTTGTGGATTCCGGCGGACATTATTATGAAGGAACGACAGACATTACAAGAACCTTTGCATTAGGACCGATCACGGATGAAATGAAACAGCATTTTACCGCTGTATGCCGTTCTAACATGAAGCTTGCCAATGCGAAGTTTTTGTATGGCGCATGTGGATTGAACTTAGATATCCTGTCCCGCGGTCCATTGTGGGATATGGGAATAGACTACAAATGTGGAACCGGTCATGGAGTTGGTTACATTTTAAATGTACATGAAGGGCCAAACGGATTCCGCTGGAAGATCGTACCGGAACGCCAGGACAGCGGTGTGTTAGAAGAAGGCATGATCACTACGGATGAACCGGGTGTATATCTGGAAGGAAAGTACGGTATCCGTACCGAAAATGAACTGGTTTGCCGCAAGGCAGAAAAGAATGAATATGGACAGTTCATGGAATTTGAGAATATCACTTATGCACCGATCGATCTGGATGCGATCGATCCGGATCAGATGAGCCCGCGTGAGAAGCAGATGCTCAACAATTATCACAAGAAGGTATACGAAGTGATCTCTCCTTATATGACGAAGGAAGAGAACGAGTGGCTGAAAAAGTATACCCGCGCAATTTAATCAATTACAGGATGGGACTGTCGCATGTGGCAGCCCCTTTACTGCTTTAAAGAAGGAGACACAAAGCTTATGAGTGAAAAGCTGGTACTGATCGACGGACACAGCATTTTAAACCGGGCATTTTTCGGAATCCCGGATCTGACAAATTCCGAGGGACTTCATACGAATGCAGTCTATGGATTTTTGAATATTTTATTTAAAATTTTAGAGGAGGAGCAGCCGGATTATCTGACGGTCGCCTTTGATGTATCGCAGCCAACTTTTCGTCATAAGATGTATGCAGAATATAAGGGAACCAGAAAGCCGATGGCGGAGGAACTGCGCCAGCAGGTGCCTCTGATGAAGGAAATGTTAAAGGCAATGGGTGTGACCATTGTGGAAAAAGGTGGTTACGAGGCAGACGATATTTTAGGAACGATTGCAAAACGAAGCGAGGCAGAAGGCCTGGAAGTATCGGTCGTGTCAGGAGACAGGGATCTCTTGCAGCTTGCTACCGACCATATCAAGATCCGGATTCCGAAAACAAAGCGCACCGGAACTGAGATTGAAGATTATAACACGAAAGAGGTCATGGAAAAGTATCAGGTGACACCGATCGAATTTATCGATGTGAAGGCACTGATGGGAGATACCTCAGATAATATTCCGGGAGTTCCTGGAATTGGTGAGAAGACAGCAACCGCGCTCATTGCCAAGTACGGAAGCATTGAAAACTGTTATGCACATGTAGATGAGATCAAACCTCCGCGTGCAAGCAAAAATTTAAAAGAGAATTACGAGCTTGCCCAGATGAGCAAGACATTAGCGACAATTAAAATCAACGCGGACATTGACTATGATCTGAAAAATGCAAGATTAGAACACATTCAGGATTTGTATACAGAGGATGCTTATCTGATGTGCAAACGGCTGGAGTTTAAAAATATGCTTGGCAGATTTGAGGTGGATGCACCGAAGAATCAGGCGGAAGAACACTTTAAGCTTGTGACAGACAAAAAGGAAGCAGAGGAGATTTTTGCCAGAATCAGAGGGTTAGAATGTGCGTTTGAGATCATTCCAAGGGAAGAAAAGAAAGACGCCCATATGGATGCTTCCGGACAGATGAATCTTTTTGCCACACCACAGACGAATGAGTTTCTTGGAATAGCGGTATGCTTCGGAGAGGAAGATACCTGCTTTTTCAAGGCGGGAGAGGAATTGACGAGCAGTGTGCTGTTAGAACTTCTCACACAGTCAGAAGCGGCAGCATATATGACACTGGATCTGAAACCACAGCTTGGAATGCTCCATATGATCGAGCAGAAAGAAAACGGCTGCATGAACCAGAAAAATATATTTGACAATGTCATTGCGGCATATCTGCTCAATCCATTGAAAAATGAATATCCGTATGAGGACATTGCAAAAGACTATTGCAGTCTTATGATTCCTTCGAGAGCAGATCTGCTTGGAAAGTTAAGTTTTGAGGCAGCTTTGGAGGAAAAACCGGATGAACTGTTAAAAACTGTCTGTTTTATGGCATACACCGCTTTTTCCAGCAAAAAGGCAATGCAGGACGAACTGAAAGCGACCGGAATGGAGAAGTTATATGAGACGATCGAGATGCCGTTAGTGTTCACACTTGCTGACATGGAACACACCGGAATTGCGATTGATGCAGCGAATTTGAAAGAGTATGGAGAGAAGCTTGCAGTCCGCATCAAAGAGTTAGAAACCCGGATTTATCAGGAAGCAGGGGAAGAGTTTAATATCAATTCTCCAAAACAGTTAGGTGTGATCCTGTTTGAAAAACTCGAAATGCCTTACGGAAAGAAGACAAAGACCGGATATTCGACAGCAGCAGATGTGTTAGACAAACTTGCACCAGAGTATCCGATCGTTGCAGATATTTTGGAGTACCGTCAGCTTGCCAAGTTAAAATCCACTTATGCAGATGGACTTGCCAATTATATTAAAGAGGATGGAAGAATCCACACTTCCTTCAACCAGACGATCACAGTTACCGGAAGATTGAGCAGTACAGAACCAAATCTTCAGAATATTCCGATGAGGATTGAACTTGGAAGGCTGATCCGGAAAGCATTTTTGCCGGCAGAGGGATGTGTGTTTATGGATGCCGATTATTCCCAGATCGAACTTCGTGTGTTAGCGCACATGTCCGGGGATGAAAAGCTGATCGAGGCATACCGCGAGGCACAGGATATCCACCGAATTACTGCATCGCAGGTGTTCCACATTCCGTTTGAGGAGGTAACAGATCTGCAGCGAAGAAATGCAAAAGCGGTTAACTTTGGAATCGTTTATGGAATCAGCTCCTTTGGACTGAGCCAGGATCTCAGCATCAGCAAAAAAGAGGCGGCGGAATATATTGAACGGTATTTTGAAACCTATCCAAAGATCAAAACATTTTTAGACGGACTGGTGGAAGATGCCAAAAAGAATGGCTACGTGACCACGATGTTTGGCAGAAGACGTCCGGTGCCGGAACTTTCGAGCAGCAACTTTATGCAGCGTTCTTTCGGAGAACGAGTGGCAATGAATGCACCGATTCAGGGAACTGCAGCGGATATTATCAAAATCGCAATGATCCGTGTGCATGACAGACTGTTGGAGGAACATTTAAGATCAAGGCTGATCATCACAGTGCACGATGAACTTCTGATCGAGACAGCAGAGGATGAGATTGACAGAGTGAAAGAGATACTGACAGAGGGAATGCAGCAGGCAGCAGACTTAAAAGTTGCGCTGGCAATTGATCTTCACACCGGAAAAAACTGGTACGAGGCAAAATAATTTTACCGGAAAACCAGTGAGCAACCAATTAGATAAAGGCGGACGTAAATTATGAAATTTATAGGAATCACAGGCGGTGTGGGCGCCGGAAAATCAGCCGTTTTAGATTATCTGGCAACAAAGCCCGGCGTACGTGTCATGTTAGCAGATGAGATCGCACATGAACTTATGGAACCGGGAACAGACTGTTATGAGCAGATCCGGAAAACATTTCCGAATGAGGATATTTACAGGGAAGACGGTCACTTTGACAGGATGAAACTGGCAAAGGTTATTTTCTCAGATGAGAAGAAGCGTGTGCAGATGAATGAGATCGTGCATCCGGCGGTCAAGAGGTATGTGATCGCAGAGGCAGACCGGGGGAGACAGGAAGGAAAGCCTGCGCTGCTTGTTTTAGAAGCAGCACTTCTGATCGAAGAACATTATGATGAAATTTGTGATGAACTCTGGTATATTTATACAAGAGAAGATGTCCGGGAAGCAAGGCTTATGGAATCGAGAGGCTATTCCAAGGAGAAAGTGCAGCAGATATTTGCAAGCCAGTTAAAGGAAGCAGAGTACCGGAGACATTGCAGTATTGTGATCGATAACAATGCGGGGTTGGCAGAAATGCAGCATCAGATTGATGAGGCAGTGGAGACAATAGTGAGAAAAAGGTAAGTGAGAGGGCACGGCAGATGAATGAAACAAAAGAGTTCGAACAGCCATATGTATTTGGACTGGATATAGGAACACGAAATGTTGTAGGTACTGTAGGCTGCAAAGAGGGAAATGAATTTATCGTTGTTGCGCAATATGTCATGCAGCACGAGACACGGGCGATGATCGATGGTCAGATCCACGATATCGGACGCGTAGGAAAAGTTATCCAGACGGTAAAAGAGGAGTTGGAGAAACAGATTGAATGTCCTCTGACAGAGGTATGTATCGCGGCGGCTGGTCGTGTATTAAAGACTGTAACGACAAATGTCGAGTATGAATATCCGGAGGAGACCGTTGTTACCAGAGAGGATATCCATACATTAGATCTGCTTGGAATTGAAAAGGCACAGTCCATTTTAAAAGAAAAAAATGATACAAAGTATAAGTTTTACTGTGTGGGATATTCCGTGGTGAAATATTATCTGAATGATGAAGTTTATTCGAATATTGAGGGACACAAGGCAGATATTATCAGCGAGGATATCATTGTGACCTTCCTGCCGGAGGATGTTGTGGACGGACTGTATTCAGCGGTCGCACAGGCAGGACTTTCGGTTGCCAATATGACGTTGGAGCCTATCGCTGCAATCGATGTGGCAATCCCTGAGGCGTTCCGTATGTTAAATATTGCGCTGGTGGATGTAGGCGCAGGAACATCGGATATTTCTGTCACCAGAGACGGAAGTATCATTGCATATGGCATGATCCCACTTGCCGGAGATGAACTGACAGAGCTGATCGTGCAGCATTATCTGGTAGATTTTAAGACAGCAGAGCGCATCAAGCTTGCAAGCACGACGGAGGAAATGATCACCTACAAAGACATTATGATGATCGAACACACCATTCCGGCGAAGGAAGTATGGGAATTGACGGAGCCGGTAACCGATAAAATGACAACCGCAGTAGCAGAGAAAATCAAAGAATTAAACGGCGGACAGTCTGTCAGTGCTACATTTGTAGTAGGCGGTGGCGGAAAAATCCACGGTTACACGGAAATGCTTGCGGAAAAATTAGGTCTTCCAAAAGAACGTGTGGCACTTCGAGGAGAAGAAGTGCTGCAGGAAGTAACTTTTGAACAGCCGGATATTGAAAAAGATCCACTGATCGTTACCCCAATCGGTATCTGTCTGAATTACTACGATCAGAAAAACAGCTTTATTATGGTACATTTAAACGGTGAGCGCGTGAAGATGTACGACAACAATAAGCTTCTTATCATGGATGCAGCACTGCAGGCTGGCGTAGCCAACGAGGATTTGTTCCCGAAACGTGGAAAAGAAATAAACTATACAGTCAACGGCGCAGCCAGAGTGGAACGGGGACTGCCAGGAGAATCTGCGGTGATTACCATGAATGGAAAAACTGCAAGTATCAATACGAAGTTAGAGCCAAATGCTGAGATTGAGATTATTCCGTCGACAGCCGGGGCAGATGCAGTGATCACGATTGAACAGTTAGAGGAATATCATACATCAACGGTCACTTTTATTGTCAATGGCAAGAAAATCGTTTGTCCGCGGTTTGTTGAGGTAAACGGCGAATTACAGCCGGCATATTATCAGATCAAAGAGGGCGATGAGATCGAGACAAGGGCTTACTATACGGTTGAGCAGGTAGCAGAGTTTATGGATGTGGAGATCGACACGGAAAAAGAGATTATTGTGAATAACCGTGTGGTAGACCAGAATTACCTTGTCTATGAGAACTTTAACATCGAATGGACAATCCTTTCTTTCCGTACCCATGAATCAGATGCAGACGCGCAGGAAGCATTAGGAGGTACAGAGGAAGGAGCAGACGTGACAGAAGCATTGGCAGATGAAAATGCAGACGGTGCAGCAGAAAATGAGAATCTGGCACAGGCAGCAGAGACTCTTGAACAGACTTCGGAAAAGGAAGAAAAGCAGGAAAACGAGGAGACTAAAGAAAAAGCAGATCCGGAAACAGAGGGAGAAACAGTACATGTGGAAGAACCAAGCGTACATTCTGTGGAAGTGATCATCAACGGAACGCCTGTAACTCTGACTGGAAAAGTTTCCTATACGTTTGTGGATATCTTTGATTTTTACGAATTTGACCTTTCCGCTTCGGCTGGAAGAGGAATTATTACAAAACTAAATGGTCAGAACGCTCAATACACCGCAGAGTTAAAAGACGGTGACGAGATCGTGCTGGCTTGGAAAGAGAAATAGATTTATGGAATTATGCAGTATTGCAAGTGGAAGCAGCGGAAATTGTATCTGCGTCGGTTCGGACGACTGTCATGTACTGATCGACGCAGGAATCAGCGGAAAACGGATCGAGAATGGATTAAACAGTATTGATCTGAAAACAGAGGAGATGAAAGGAATCCTCATCACCCATGAACACATTGACCACATCGCCGGGCTTGGCGTGATCGCAAGAAGATATGGGATTCCCATGTATGCCACGGCGGGAACGATAGACGCTATTTTACATACAAAATCCGTTGGAAAAATTGATGAGACACTTTTTCAGGAGATCAGACCGGAAGTGGATTTTACAATCGGGGATCTTACGATCGAACCAATCTCTATCTCCCATGATGCGGCAGATCCGGTCGCGTATAAAATCAGGCAGCAGGAAAAAGTGGTCGCAGTCATGACAGACCTTGGAACCTATGATGATCACATTGTAGAAAAATTACACAATACAGATGTCCTTTTGTTAGAGGCGAATCATGATGTGCGTATGCTGCAGGCAGGAGCATATCCGTATCCATTGAAACAGCGTATCTTAGGAGACAGAGGGCATTTGTCTAACGAGCGCAGCGGACAACTGTTAGGTCAGGTGCTTCATGACAAGTTAAAACACATTGTGTTAGGACATTTAAGCAAGGAAAATAATTACCCAGAACTTGCCTATGAAACAGTACGTTTAGAAGTGGAAATGGGAGACAATCCTTATAAGGGAGATGATTTCCCGATGTTTGTGGCAAAGAGGGATGAAGTATCGCAGAAGATCGTATTCTAATCGTATTTATAAAATAAATTAATAAATAAAAAGAAACTTAGTAGTGGAAATAATAAAAAGAGTATGCTATCATGAAACATAATTATAGTTTGGCCCGGTAATGTGAAAATTATCAAATCGGACTGTAAAAATAGTGAGGAGACATCGAATATGGAAAATAACGCAAATAAAACGATTATTACAGTAGTAGGAAAAGATACCGTAGGTATCATTGCAAAAGTCTGCACCTATCTGTCAGAAAATGGTGTCAATGTTTTAGATATTTCCCAGACCATTGTATCAGGATACTTCAATATGATGATGATCGTGGATATGACAAAAGCTGCAAAAAGCTTTGCAGATTGTCAGAAAGATCTGGATGTATTAGGCGAAGAGATCGGCGTTTCAATCAAATGCCAGAAGGCAGAAATCTTCGATATGATGCACAGAATCTAGGAGGAAAACGATAAATGATTAATTTCTTTGAGGTAAATGAGACAAATAAAATGGTCGAGCAGGAGAACCTCGATGTCCGTACCATTACCATTGGTATCAGTCTTTTAGAGTGTATTGATTCTAATCTGGATAAATTAAATGAAAATATTTACAACCGGATCACAACCGTTGCAAAAGATCTTGCAGCAGTTGGCGAGAAGATTGAACATGAGTTTGGAATCCCAATCGTAAACAAACGAATTTCAGTTACCCCGATCGCGTTAGTTGGCGGTGCAGCCTGCAAAACACCGGAAGATTTTGTAACGATCGCGGATACGTTAGACCGTGCAGCAGAAAAAGTAGGTGCAAACCTGATCGGTGGCTACTCTGCATTAGTTTCCAAAGGCATGACGACCGCGGATGAGATGCTGATCCGTTCCATTCCTATGGCATTGTGCCAAACCAACCGTGTGTGCAGTTCTGTAAACCTTGCTTCCACGAAAACCGGTATTAATATGGATGCAGTCAAATTAATGGGAGAGATCTTATTGCAGGTAGCGGAACAGTCCAAAGACCGTGATTCCGTAGACTGCATGAAACTTGTGGTATTCTGTAATGCACCGGATGACAATCCTTTTATGGCAGGAGCATTCCACGGTGTGACAGAAGCCGATGCAATCATTAATGTCGGAGTCAGTGGACCGGGCGTTGTGAAAACAGCGCTTGAAAAAGTGCGTGGTGAGAATTTTGAAGTGCTCTGCGAGACAATCAAAAAGACAGCATTTAAAGTAACGCGTGTCGGACAGTTAGTTGCACAGGAGGCTTCAAAACTTTTAAATATCCCATTTGGTATTGTGGATCTGTCTTTAGCCCCAACACCTGCAATCGGTGACAGTGTGGCAGACATTCTCTGCGAGATCGGCTTGGAGTATGCCGGAGCACCTGGAACAACAGCAGCACTTGCACTGTTGAATGATCAGGTGAAAAAAGGTGGTGTCATGGCATCTTCCTATGTCGGCGGATTAAGTGGTGCATTTATTCCGGTCAGCGAGGATCAGGGAATGATCAATGCGGTACAGGCAGGTGCGATCACTTTGGAAAAATTAGAGGCAATGACCTGTGTCTGCTCCGTTGGTCTTGATATGATCGCAATTCCGGGTGACACGAAAGCAACGACGATTTCAGGTATGATCGCAGATGAAATGGCACTTGGTATGATCAACCAGAAGACAACAGCCTGCCGTCTCATTCCGGTTATCGGAAAAGGTGTTGGCGAACAGGTGGAATTCGGCGGATTGTTCGGTTATGCACCGATCATGCCGGTAAATAAATTCTCCTGTGATGATTTTATCAATCGTGGAGGAAGAATCCCGGCACCAATCCATAGCTTTAAAAATTAAATGGAAACGAAACTTTGCAGAAATGCATGTGAATAACAAAAGTAACCAAATAAAAGATGTGCAAAACAGGAGGACTTATGAAATCAATCTCATTAGCAAAAGAACTTGCAGGAAATTCTTATCCGGGACGTGGAATCGTGATCGGAAAATCCGCAGACGGTAAATATGCAGTAACCGCTTACTTTATTATGGGAAGAAGCGAGAACAGCCGTAACCGTGTGTTCGTGGAGGACGGTGAGGGAATTCGCACACAGGCATTTGATCCTTCAAAATTAAGTGATCCAAGCCTGATCATTTATGCGCCGGTCCGTGTATTAGGCAATAAAACAATCGTTACCAACGGTGATCAGACAGATACGATCTATGAGTTAATGGATAAACAGCAGACATTCGAGCAGGCATTGAGAACGAGAGAGTTTGAGCCAGATGCTCCGAACTATACACCAAGAATTTCCGGAATCATGCATATTGAAAACGGAAATTACAATTATGCAATGTCTATTTTAAAGAGCAATAACGGCAACCCGGATGCATGCAACCGCTATACCTTTGCATACCAGAATCCGATTGCAGGAGAAGCACATTTTATCCATACTTACATGGGAGACGGTAATCCACTTCCAAGCTTTGAAGGCGAACCTAAGCTTGTGGACTTAGAGGGCGATATCGATACCTTTACCAATCTGGTTTGGGAGAATCTGAATGCAGATAATAAAGTGTCTTTATCTGTAAGATACATCGAGATCGAAACCGGAAAATACGAGACAAGAATCGTGAACAAGAATAGATAGAAAATGAAGCATAAGTGAGAATGGAGATTAAAATGAAAGAATTAGAGTTAAAATACGGATGCAACCCAAATCAGAAACCGTCCAGAATCTATATGGAAAACGGTGAGCTTCCAATCAAAGTTTTAAATGGAAAACCGGGTTATATCAACTTTTTAGATGCATTCAACGGCTGGCAGTTAGTGAGCGAATTAAAAAAGGCAACCGGACTTCCGGCAGCAACCTCTTTTAAACATGTATCTCCGGCAGGTGCAGCAGTCGGACTTCCATTATCTGAAGTAGAGCGCAAAATTTACTGGGTAGATGATATGGATGTTGAATTTACTCCGCTGGCAAATGCTTATATCAGAGCGAGAGGCGCAGACAGAATGTCCTCTTTTGGTGATTTCATTTCCTTATCCGATGTGTGTGACAAAGAGACAGCACTCGTGATCAAGAGGGAAGTTTCTGACGGTGTGATCGCACCGGGGTACACAGACGAGGCACTTGAGATTTTAAAAGCAAAGAAAAAAGGAAACTATAATGTCATCGAGATCGATCCGAATTACGTTCCGGCTCCAATTGAGCATAAGGAAGTATTCGGAATCACATTCGAGCAGGGAAGAAATGAACTGGTGATCGATGAACATTTCTTCGACAACATTGTGACCGAGAATAAGGAAATCCCGGATTCCGCAAAAATGGATCTTGCCATTTCTATGATCACATTAAAATATACACAGTCCAATTCTGTATGTTATGTCAAGGGCGGACAGGCAATCGGTATCGGTGCAGGACAGCAGTCTAGAATCCACTGTACCAGACTTGCAGGTTCTAAGGCAGATAACTGGTGGCTGCGTCAGTCTCCACAGGTACTTGGACTTCAGTTCTTAGATAAGATCGGACGTGCCGACAGAGATAATGCGATCGATCTTTACATCGGAGAAGATTACATGGATGTTTTAGCAGACGGTGCATGGGAGAATATCTTCAAAGTAAAACCGGAAGTGTTCACAAGAGAAGAAAAACGTGCATGGTTAGACAAAAATACAGATGTAGCACTTGGCTCAGATGCGTTCTTCCCATTTGGGGACAATGTGGAGCGTGCGCATAAGAGCGGTGTTAAATACATTGCACAGCCGGGCGGTTCTATCCGTGATGATAACGTGATTGAAACCTGCAATAAATACGATATTGCGATGGCATTCACAGGAATCCGGTTGTTCCACCATTAAGTTAATTGCGAAACTCAGATTCAGTTTATGAAAATTGTGAAGAATTAACAAAATTTTCGAAGACACGCTCTCGCTACGTGTCGCACGCAGCGGTACTAGCATGCCAGCCACAGCTAAAGCTATGTCTGCCAAGCAAGAACCGGTGGCTCCCCAGTGTCTTCTCAAGCTTTTGTCAATTTTTCACAATTCAATCTATTGTATCTATAAGTTTCGCAATTATCTATATTACAGCAATCAGAACGGGGGAACGTCTATGAGTGAAGTGTATGAGAAATTGATGCGATGTTATAATAGTGTCCGTGAAAAAACAGATTTTGTGCCGGAGGTGGCATTGATCTTAGGCTCCGGGCTTGGCGATTATGCAGATGATCTGCAAATCGAGGCATCCATTGATTATGCTGATATTGAGGGATTTCCGGTTTCTACGGTAAAAGGACATAAAGGAAGATTTGTATTTGCTCATGTTGAAGGTGTTCCAGTGGTGATCATGCAGGGACGTGTGCATTATTATGAAGGCTATCCAATGTCAGACGTAGTACTTCCAACACGTCTCATGGGACTTTTAGGAGCAAAAAAGATCATTCTTACCAATGCGGCTGGTGGCGTGAATTATAATTTCAAACCGGGTGATTTCATGCTTATCACGGATCATATCACGACGGCAATTCCTAATCCTCTGATCGGACCAAATATCGAGGAACTTGGCACAAGATTCCCGGATATGAGTGAAGTATATGCGGTGGAACTCAGAGAAAAAGTGGAAAAAGCAGCAGAAAAGCTTCAGATACCATTGCAGGAAGGCGTTTATATGCAGTTTACCGGACCAAGTTATGAGACACCGGCAGAAATCCGTATGTGCAGAACCTGGGGCGGTGATGCTGCGGGCATGAGCACAGCCTGTGAGGCAGTGGCAGCAAATCATATGGGAATGAAAGTATGCGGTATTTCCTGTATAACGAATCTTGCGGCAGGCATGTCAAAAGAAAAGTTAAACCACAAAGAAGTGCAGGAGACAGCAGACCGTGTCTCGAAACAGTTTAAGCAGCTTGTGACAGAAGTGATCCGGACAATCTGACACAGGAACTATGCAGGCTAAAACTTGCACACATCAGCGCGCAAAGAGTCGCAAAGCATCTCTCTGTTCTAGTACAACCTTTGTAAGCTGCTGTGCATATCAGAGCGTACGGACGTTATATCATAACAGAACAATCTCGCGGGTAAATTCACTGCGCGGGAGTGTTCTGTTTTTTTGTGCAAGAATCTGTTCATAGAGATCGGCTGCAAAAATATCTTTTTCAAGGAGACGGAAAGCTTCTGGAGAAAGCATATTTTTGGCATTGGCAAGTTTACCAATCAGGGGAATCTCGGTGTGCTTTTTGACAGCACCTAATACGTCAGAGGATGATCTCTTAAAACCAAGCGGTCTTAGATATGGAACATAACCAATTTGTTTCGCAAGCTCGTAGTCCTCTGTTGTCATGTGCAATAACATATGTGTAAAAATCCGGCTCATGCGTGTGTAAGTAATATCGCGTGTCTGGTTTTTTGCGGCAAACTGTGAAAAAGAAGAAAATGCAGGAAGGTTCTTTTTCAGGCGGTTTGCAATTTCTGTATTACAGTCGGCAAAAGAGGCTAGTTCCTCAGGTGTATGCAAAAGCAGCAGATAATTTAAAATGCTGGAAAAATCATCTGCTTCCAGATAGGCAGAGGACGCAAGATAATCTGAAAAAATCCGAAAAGCTTTCGGCGGTATGGAACCAGAGAGCACGGCATAGTCTGTGCCAGAAGCAGAAAAATCTTTCAATGTCTGTCGGATCGCAGAAGCGGAGGCATTTTTTGCAAGAATATCCGTGTCGTGGTATCCGGCACCTTCCCGCAGGATAGGATAAGGAAGGATGGATGATCCAGATGTTTTTAAGGCTTTCAGATACTCAATGCCAAGAATATTATTCGGGGTGGATAAAACCGCAGAGAGCTGGGCTGCCTTATCCGCTGATGCAAGGGATTGTGAGGTAAAATACTGTTCTAACGCAGCCATTCTTGCGGCTGGAAAATTTTTCCCTTCTTTTAAATAAGTACTGAGTGTTTCCTGATAAGAAAGCGGCTCGTTTACAAGTGTCTCTGCAATCTGGTCTAACAGGGAGAGGTCTTTTGTTTCTGCACCAAAACAAAGGTAGTCCACACACCCCATTTGTTCAAAGAGCGCAACGCCGGCTTTTGCAAAATATTCCGCAGAGGCGCAGGCAAAAAGAGCAGGAAGTTCTACCACAAGATCTGCACCGCAGGAGAGAGACATTTTCGTTCTCGCATATTTGTCGATGACAGCAGGTTCGCCGCGCTGCACAAAGTCACCGCTCATGGCGACAATGACAAAATCACTGTCCGTTTCCTCTTTTATCTTTGCTATCTGATAAGCATGTCCGTTATGAAATGGATTGTATTCTGCAATAATGCCTGTGATCTTCATGGAAAAACAGTTGCCCTCTCTTTTTTTTAAAAATTCCGTTACTTAGTAGTAAGATAACCATTTTCCCGGGAAAAATCAATAAAGAATCGTTAAAAAATTGACAAGATGTTTCGCATTAAATACATGAAATAAAGTAAAAAGTGGCTTGTCGCACCGAAAAGAAAGGCGTATACTAAAGCTATATGCAGTCTGTCTGAGAAGACCCTGAAAAGTAGAAAATGCCTGGAATGGCATAAAAAGATTGATAGAGGAGAAAAATCATGAACGTATTAGTAATTAACTGTGGTAGTTCATCATTGAAATACCAGCTCATTGATTCAGAAACAGAAGGAGTATTGGCAAAAGGTCTCTGCGAGAGAATCGGAATCGACGGAAGATTAGTTTACCAGAAAACCGGTCTTGACAAAGAGATCACAGAAGCTGCTATGCCTACACACAAACAGGCAATCCAGATGGTATTAGACGCTATCGTAAATCCAAAGACTGGTGCATTAAAGAGCCTTGCTGAGGTAGATGCTGTTGGTCACCGTGTCGTACATGGTGGAGAGAAGTTTGCAAGCTCTGTTGTTTTGACAGAAGAAGTTCTTGCACAGATCGAAGAGTGCAACGATCTTGCACCACTTCACAATCCGGCAAACCTGATCGGTATCCGTGCATGTCAGGAATTAATGCCAAATGTTCCTATGGTTGGTGTATTTGATACAGCCTTCCACCAGACAATGCCAAAGAAAGCATACCTTTACGGTCTGCCTCATGAATACTATGAGAAATACAAAGTAAGAAGATACGGCTTCCACGGAACAAGCCACAGCTTTGTATCCAAACGTCTTGTTGAGTACCTTGGAATGGATCTGGATAATTCCAAAGTGATCGTAGCACATCTTGGAAACGGAGCTTCTGTCAGCGCTGTTGTCAATGGAAAATGTGTCGATACTTCCATGGGACTTACTCCACTCGAAGGTCTTGTCATGGGAACACGTTCCGGCGATATCGATCCAGCTATTATGGAGTTTATTGCAAAGAAAGAAAACCTTGATATTGAAGGTGTTATGAATGTTTTAAATAAAAAGTCCGGTGTACAGGGAATGACAGGAATTTCTTCTGATTTCCGTGACCTTGAGGCAGCCTATAACGAGGGAAATGAGTATGCGATCAATGCGATCGAAGTATTCTGCTACCGTGTTGCAAAATACATCGGTTCCTATGCGGCAGCCATGAACGGAGTAGATGCGATCGCATTTACTGCAGGAATTGGTGAGAATACCAATCTGGTCCGCGAAAAGATCGTTGCTTACCTTGGCTACCTTGGAATCACTATTGATAACGAAGTCAATGATGCAACTCATGGTGATGAGGCAGTGATCTCCACACCTGATTCTAAAGTAAAAGTCTGCGTGATCCCTACAAACGAGGAGCTTGCAATTGCAAGAGAAACCGTTGCACTTGTAAAATAAGTAAGAACAACTTTCCCGGCTTTTACAGCCGGAAAATACTGTCAAGGAAAAAAACTTGACAATAAATCAAAAAAGTTGTTGACAAAAGAAAGACACCTATGTATAATCATTTAGGTGTGAAAACCTCGCCTTAGGAGTTTGGGCTTAAGCGAGTTTTGGGAGAGCGCTGTGATTATAGATATTTCAAGTATTGTAACTTGTGAGAACAAGTCCGTAACAGAAAAAGTTCAGATCGAGTTAGAGTCTTTTGTATCGAGATTAGGTGAATTCCCGATCATTGAAAAGGCACCGATTGATTTACAGATCGCAAACATTGACGGCGGCAAGCTGCGCATCAGTGGAACTGTGGATCTGGCAGCATCAATACCGTGTAGCCGATGTCTGGAAGAAGTTCCGACAAGAATCCATTTCGACATTGACAAAGAGTTCCGTTTGGAGAATTCGGCGATCAATGATGAAGAGATGGAGGATATAGACTACCTGATTGGATTTGATCTGGATGTAGATAAACTTATCTATGGAGAGATTTTGGTAAACTGGCCGATGAAAGTTCTGTGCAAAGAGGATTGCAAAGGAATTTGCAAAGTGTGCGGAATGAACCTGAATAAGGGTGACTGCAATTGCCAGAGAACAGAACTGGATCCAAGAATGGCAGCAATCCAAGATGTCTTTAACAAATTTAAGGAGGTGTAAGTAAATGTCAATTTGTCCAAAAAATAAATCTTCCAAAGGAAGAAGAGATAAAAGAAGAGCAAACTGGAAAATGACTGCTCCTGCATTAGTAAAATGCAGCAAATGTGGTGAATTAATGATGCCTCATAGAGTATGCAAAAACTGTGGCTCATATAACAAAAAAGAGATTATTCCTCAGGACTAATTTTTAAGAAGATCAGAGGACTTTCAAGTAATTGAAAGTCCTTTTTCTTTACCAATTTTTAACAATTACAGTCATTGTAGACTGTTTGGGGCTATGCTATAATCTACTATATCACGAAGAAAAGAAGGAAATAAATATGGGTGATTTTTTTAATGTGGACAACAAATTTTTTCAGGGATTGGGGAAGATCATAGACGTTATCTGTCTGAGTGTATTCTGGCTGTTTTTATGCATTCCGGTTGTGACAGCCGGAGCAGCGACAACCGCACTGTATTATACCGTGAATAAAGTGATCCGGAATAACCGCAGTTACATAGGAAGGGAATTCTGGTATGCGTTTAAGTCGAATTTCAAGCAGTCAACGGTCGTATGGCTGATTCTTCTGTTATTATATGGAATTATGGGATTTGACTGTTACGTGATGTACCAGTATGCCAAAGCCGGCATTTCATTAGGAAAAATGTATATCATATTTGCAGTGCTGATGCTGTTTGCGACAATGTGGGCAATCTATCTGTTCCCATATATTGCGCGCTTTGAGAATAAGACAAAAGTGATCTTGAAGAATGCAGCACTGATCGCGCTTGGAAACCTGTGGAAGACACTGCTTCTTCTGGTGATTTTCCTTGCGGCAGTGTTTGCAACCTACATGTTCCCACCTGCAATTTTTGTAATCCCATGTGTGTATATGCTGGTGGCCAATTTTATTCTGGAAAAGATTTTCCTGAAATACATGTCTCCAGAGGACATCGAGGCTGAAAAAGAGCGGAACATGGAATATTACAATTAAAAAAGTGGAATACACAAATATATTGATTTATAGAAAAAGTTATAGTATATTTTCTTATAGACGTGTAAATAGCACTTTTCGTAAGGCAGTTAACACGCAGGATTGGAGAAGTGTATGCAACAGGAAATCACGAGAGTTGCACTGGATGCAATGGGTGGAGATAATGCGCCGGGAGAGCTGGTAAAGGGTGCAGTCGATGCTGTGAATGGCAGACCGGACATCAAAGTGCTTTTAGTTGGGCAGCAGGATGTCGTGGAGAACGAGCTGAAGCAGTATACTTACCCGAAAGAACAGATTGAAGTGGTACATGCTGAGGAAGTGATCGAGACAGCAGAACCGCCAGTGAACGCAATTCGAAAAAAGAAACAGTCATCAATCGTAGTTGGAATGAATATGGTAAAGCAGAAGGAAGCAGATGCTTTTGTTTCCGCAGGAAGTTCAGGTGCGATCCTTGTCGGAGGACAGGTTATCGTTGGAAGAATCCGCGGAATTGAGCGCCCGCCTTTAGCACCACTGATCCCTACAGAAAAAGGTGTTTCTCTATTGATCGATTGTGGCGCGAATGTAGATGCAAGGGCATCACATCTGGTTCAGTTTGCAAAAATGGGATCCATTTATATGGAAAATGTTCTTGGAATTAAGAATCCAAGAGTTGCAATTGTAAATATTGGAGCAGAAGAGGAAAAGGGCAATGCGCTCGTAAAAGAGACATTCCCATTATTAAAAGAGTGTACAGACATTAATTTCGTTGGAAGCATTGAGGCAAGAGAGATTCCACATGGTGAGGCAGATGTCATTGTCTGTGAAGCTTTTGTCGGAAATGTCATACTGAAATTATACGAAGGTCTGGCAGGTACATTAGTTGGCGCGATCAAAAAAGGAATGATGAGCACCTTGCGAAGCAAGATTGGTGCAGCACTTGCATTACCGGCTTTAAAGTCCACACTGAAAACCTTTGATGCATCCCAGTATGGCGGAGCACCGCTTTTAGGACTGAATGGTCTTGTGGTAAAAACACACGGAAGTGCCAAAGCAAAGGAAGTTACCAATTCCATTTATCAGTGTGTAACTTTTAAAGAACAGGATATTAATGGCAAGATTAAAAAGAATATTTTAGGTTCTGCAGAACAGGAAGGAATGTAATTATGGAATTCGAAAAACTGAAAAAAATTATCGCTGAAGTATTAAATGTGGATGAAGAGGAAATTACAATGGAAACCACTTTTGTGGATGACCTTGGGGCAGACTCATTAGATGTTTTCCAGATCATTATGGGCTTAGAGGAAGAATTTGATATTGAGATTCCAAATGAAGAAGCTGAGAAAATCGTAACAGTTGGAGACGCAGTGGAACAAATCAAAAATGCTTTAAACTCATAAATATAATTTTTAAGCATACAGGCTGTCGCAACGAATCTTTTCTATGTGCGACAGCCTATTTAGTTACAGTTGGGAAATGAGAGAGGTTTTTTGGTAATGGTTCAGGTGGCTGAAGTATTACGAAAAATCCTCCGTGAGAGGAGAAAAACATGGCAAATTTTTTAGAGTTACAGAATAAAATCGGATACGAATTCAAACAGGAGAAATTACTGCGTCAGGCGTTGACACACAGTTCTTTTGCAAATGAGAAGCATTTGAGAAAACATTCAGACAATGAGAGACTTGAGTTTTTAGGGGATGCAGTGTTAGAGATCGTATCCAGCGACTTTTTATATAAGACTTACCCGGACAAGTCCGAAGGGGATCTGACAAAGCTGCGTGCAAGTCTTGTGTGTGAGCCGACACTGGCTATCTGCACAAGAGAGATCGAACTTGGAAAATACCTTTTCCTTGGAAAGGGAGAGAACCAGACCGGTGGAAGAAACCGTAATTCGATTTTGTCGGATGCACTTGAGGCAGTGATCGGAGCGATTTATTTAGACGGAGGCTTTGAACATGCCAGAACTTTTATCCACAAGTTCATTCTGACCGACATTGAACATAAGAAGCTTTTCTATGACTGCAAGACAAGCTTGCAGGAAGTAATTCAGGGACATTATGACGAGGATTTAAATTACCGTCTGATTTCGGAGGAGGGACCGGATCATGACAAACGCTTCTCGGTAGAGGCAAGGATTGGTGAGAGAGTGATCGGAACAGGAGTCGGACATACGAAGAAGGCTGCTGAGCAGGAGGCTGCTTATCAGGCACTTCTGCTTTTACAGCCTGTCCAGAAAAAATAGTGCAGGAAACGGAGTTATGAAATGTATCTGAAAAGTATAGAAGTTCAGGGATTCAAGTCATTTGCAAATAAGATCGTATTTGATTTTCACAATGGAATCACTGGAATCGTAGGACCAAACGGTAGTGGTAAGAGTAATGTTGCAGATGCAGTGCGCTGGGTGTTAGGTGAGCAGAGCGCAAAACAGCTTCGTGGTGCGAGTATGCAGGATGTTATTTTTGCCGGAACCGAGAACCGGAAACCATTAAGTTATGCGTATGTAGCCATTACAATGGATAATTCCGATCATCAGCTTGCAATTGATTTTGAAGAAGTGACCGTGTCAAGACGTGTTTACCGTTCCGGTGAGAGTGAGTATCTGATCAATGGAAGTCCGTGCAGATTAAAAGATGTCACAGAACTTTTTTATGATACCGGTATCGGAAAAGAAGGTTATTCCATTATCGGACAGGGACAGATCGAGCGTATCTTAAATGGTAAACCGGAAGAACGCAGAGAGCTGTTTGATGAGGCGGCAGGAATCGTAAAATATAAGAAGCGCAAGGCAACTGCCCAGAAAAAGTTAGAGAATGAGCGTGAGAATCTGGTGCGTGTCAATGACATTCTGGCAGAACTGGAACGTCAGGTTGGACCGTTGGAACGGCAGGCGGAAAAAGCACGTATTTATTTAAAGAAAAAAGAGGAATTAAAGACTTTTGATGTCAATATGTTCTTATTGGAAATGGAGCGTATTGACAGCCAGTTAGCGGAAGTCAAAGAGAAATATTCCATTGCAGATCAGGATTATACGCAGGCGAAGGAAAGCTACGAGAAGATTAAGGCTGAATATGAAAAGCTTGAGCAGGATATGGCGGCAGAGGATGAAAAAATCAATACAATCCGTGATGAGATGAGCCAGTCTGCTGTGACGAAGAATAAGTTAGAGAGTCAGATCGAGATTTTAAACGAGCAGATTCGTTCGGCAGAGCATACGGATGAACATATGCAGAGCCGCTTGGATGCAATTGACCATGAGAAGGAAGAACGTATCGCTTCCGGAAAAACGTATGAGGAAGAAAAGCTTTCTTTAGATACACAGATCGCGGCAGTGGAAGAAAAGAAAAAAAATGCCGAGGAAGCACTTTTGGCATTGCAGGCAGAAATCGCCAGATGTACGGAAGGAATGGAAAAGGGCAAGAGCGAGCTGATCGAGTTATTAAACAGCAAGGCTTCTATCAAGGCGAGACAGCAGAGATTTGACACAATGGAGGAACAGGTCAATATCCGCAAAGCTCAGTTGAACCAGAGGCTGCTCGCAAGAAAGACGGAAGAGGCAGACTTGGATTCTGTTCTGGCAGAGTATCAGAAAGATTTAGATGCTGTCAATCAGAAAATAAAAGAGTTGAAACAGGCGGGACTTTCCATGGAAGAAAAGAACCGCGACTGGAAGAAAAAATCAATCGAGACAACACATACGTTAGAGGAGACGCTTGCCCGGTACAATAAGCAGCAGTCGAAACTGGAGTCGTTAAAAAACATCGCAGAACGCTATGACGGATACGGAAACAGTATCCGGAAAGTCATGGAGCAGAAGGAACAGAATAAGGGACTTCTCGGTGTTGTTTCAGACTTGATCCAGGTAGAGAAAAAGTACGAGGTTGCCATTGAGACAGCGCTTGGCGGAAACATCCAGAATATCGTTACCGAGGATGAGGAAACCGCAAAGAAAATGATTTCTTTCTTAAAGGAAAACCGGCTTGGACGAGCAACGTTTCTTCCTCTTACAAGCGTAGACGGAAAGGGCAACTTCAAGAATACAGATGCCTTAAAAGAGCCGGGTGTGATTGGTCTTGCCAACACACTGGTAAAAACAGAAGCAAAATATGAGGGTGTAACCGCATACCTGCTCGGAAGAGTGATCGTCACAGAGAATATCGACTATGCAATCAAACTCGCAAAGAAGAATCATTATTCCCTGCATATTGTCACGTTAGAGGGAGAGTACTTAAGCCCGGGTGGTTCCATGACGGGTGGTGCATTCCGTAATAACAGCAATCTTCTTGGAAGAAACCGTGAGATCGAGGAACTTGAAGAACTCATTGGAAAGTCAGAACAAAAGATCAAAGAAAGCCGTAACCGTTTAGAGGACATTAAGACGGCACAGAGCCTGTTGGCGGATGATATCGAGGCGAATAAGGCAGAATTGCAGGAACAGCTCATTTTGCAGAATACAGCAAAAATGAATGTGGATCGTGCTGCAGCGCAGAAAAACGAAAGTGAAAATGTGTATGCCGGGCTGGTTGCTGAAAATCAGGAAATTGAAAAACAGTTAAAAGAGATCAACGATAACAAAGCAAAGATCTTAGAAGAGATTGAATATGCGAAAAACCGCGAAATCCAGATCGAGGAAGATAATAAAAACTTCCAGCAGATTTTAGATGATAAAAATACGGGCGTGGAAGCAGCCACCAACGCAGTGTCACAGGTGACATTAGAACTTGCCGGCATCCGCCAGAAGGCAGAGTTCGTGCTGGAGAATATCACTCGTATCCAGAGCGAGATCAGGCGGTTTGAAGATGAGCGCGAGGGCGTGTTAAACGAAGCAAAGAATGCCAAAGCGGATGTGGAGAAGAAGCGTCAGGATATCGAGGAGATCAGAAAGACGATCTTAAATTCGTCTGATTATCAGGAAGAACAGGAGAAAGCTTTAAAAGAGCATATCCAGAGAAAAGAGGAGATGTCTGCTTCTTATAAGGGATTTTTCAAAAAGCAGGAGGACGTTTCCAAGCAGATTTCAGACCTTGACAAAGAGATTTACCGTCTGAACAGTCAGAGGGAAAAGCTTGAGGAAGCCGGAAACTACCAGACGAATTATATGTGGGAGGAGTACGAACTTACCCTGCATGCTGCGATGGATTTAAAAAATGAGGAATTTACCGACCTTGCGGATCTGAAAAAACAGATCGCCGGCATCAAAGATGACATTCGGAAATTGGGCGATGTCAACGTCAATGCCATTGAAGACTACAAAGAGATCTCAGAGCGTTACGGTTTCTTAAAGGGACAGCATGATGATCTCATTGAGGCAGAGAAAACATTAGTTGGCATTATTGAGGAACTTGACACTGGTATGCGCAAACAGTTTATGGAAAAATTTGCAGAGATCCAGCGAGAGTTCGATAAAGTATTCAAGGAACTTTTCGGCGGTGGAAAAGGAACATTAGAACTCGTCGAGGATGAGGATATTTTAGAGTGCGGCATTCGTATTATTGCACAGCCGCCAGGAAAGAAATTGCAGAATATGATGCAGATGTCCGGTGGAGAAAAGTCGCTGACTGCGATTTCACTGCTTTTTGCGATCCAGAACTTAAAACCTTCTCCATTCTGTCTGCTAGACGAGATCGAGGCAGCGTTAGATGATTCCAACGTCAGCCGTTTCGCAAAATATTTACATAAACTGACCAAGAGCACACAGTTTATTGTCATTACCCACAGACGTGGTACAATGGCGGCGGCAGACCGTCTGTATGGTATCACGATGCAGGAAAAAGGTGTTTCGACACTGGTTTCTGTCAATCTGATCGAGGATGATTTGGATAAATAAGATCCGGTAATTGCAGATAAGGATTGTAAGTTTGCATTATTGACAAGAAATATAGAAGTGAGGAAAAAGAGATGAGTGAAGAAAAAAAGGGCTTCTGGAGCCGTCTGGTTTCCGGGCTGAGCAAGACCAGAGATAATATTGTTTCCGGAATTGACGCAGTATTCAATGGATTTTCCAGCATTGATGATGATTTCTATGAGGAAATCGAGGAAATTCTCATCATGGGAGATATCGGCGTCAACGCAACCGAATCCATTATTGAGAATTTGAAGAAGAAAGTAAAGGAAAACCACATCAAAGATCCGGCAGAATGTAAGGAACTTCTGATCAACAGTATCAAAGAGCAGATGGACGTTGGAGAGACTGCATATCGTTTTGAAAATGAGAAATCAGTGGTGCTGGTGATCGGTGTCAACGGTGTTGGAAAGACTACATCTGTCGGCAAACTGGCAGGTAAGTTAAAAGATCAGGGCAAAAAAGTGATTCTTGCGGCAGCAGACACATTCCGTGCTGCAGCAGGAACCCAGTTGAAAGAGTGGGCGAACCGCGCCGGTGTTGAGATGATCGGCGGACAGGAAGGTGCTGATCCGGGCGCTATCGTCTATGATGCTGTGGCAGCAGCCAAAGCGCGGAATGCAGATGTACTTTTGTGCGATACCGCAGGAAGACTTCATAATAAGAAGAATCTGATGGAGGAACTTCGTAAGATCAACCGCATTCTGGAAAAAGAATATCCGGATGCATTCCGTGAAACACTGGTTGTTTTAGATGCGACAACCGGACAGAATGCTTTGGCACAGGCAAGAGAGTTTGCGGAAGTGGCAGATATTACAGGAATTATCCTGACGAAAATGGATGGAACTGCCAAGGGTGGAATCGCTGTTGCAATCCATTCAGAACTCGGTATCCCGGTAAAATATATCGGAGTTGGTGAGACCATTGAGGATTTGCAGAAGTTTGATTCCAATGAGTTTGTGAATGCATTATTTGATGTCAAGGAGGAAAAATAGTGATGCTTACATTAGATAAGTTTGAGGAGGCTTCGGAAAAAGTAAAAGAAGTCACCACAGAGACAAAATTAGTTTACAGTGATTATTTCAGCCAGCAGACAGGGAACAAGGTTTATTTAAAACCGGAGAACATGCAGTTTACAGGTGCTTATAAAGTGCGTGGTGCATATTATAAGATCAGTACACTGACAGAGGAAGAGAGAGCAAAGGGACTGATCACTGCGTCCGCAGGAAATCATGCGCAGGGTGTTGCCTACGCTGCAAAATGTTATGGCTGCAAAGCTGTGATCGTTATGCCTACCACAACACCACTTATTAAAGTAAACCGTACCAAGAGTTATGGTGCAGAGGTTGTACTTTACGGAGATGTGTACGATGAGGCATGTCAGAAAGCTTATGAGCTCGCAGAAAAAGAAGGATATACTTTCATACACCCATTTGATGATCTTGCCGTTGCAACCGGACAGGGCACGATCGCAATGGAGATTTTCAAAGAACTTCCATTAGTGGAATACATTCTTGTACCAATCGGTGGAGGCGGACTTGCAACAGGTGTTTCCACGCTTGCAAAATTATTGAATCCGAAGATCAAAGTGATCGGTGTGGAACCGGCAGGTGCAAACTGTATGCAGGCATCTTTTGCAGCAGGAAAAGTAACAACACTTCCTACCGTCAGCACAATCGCAGACGGTACTGCAGTAAAGACACCAGGAAGCAAGATTTTCCCATATATCCAGAAAAACTTAGATGACATCATCACAGTTGAGGATGACGAATTAGTAGCAGCATTCCTTGATATGGTAGAAAACCATAAAATGATCGTGGAAAATTCAGGACTTCTGACCGTTGCAGCACTGAAACATTTAGACGTGTCCGATAAACGGATCGTTTCTATTTTAAGTGGCGGTAATATGGACGTGATCACCATGTCCTCTGTAGTACAGCAGGGACTGATCTTAAGAGACAGAATCTTTACCGTGTCCGTTCTGCTTCCGGATAAGCCGGGTGAACTCTGCAAAGTTTCCGGTATTATTGCGGCACAGCAGGGAAATGTTATCAAACTTGAACATAACCAGTTTGTCACAACAAACCGGAGCGCAGCAGTAGAGCTTCGTATTACATTAGAGTGTTTTGGTACAGATCACAAGAAACAGATCATCAAGGCACTGGAAAAAGAAGGCTATAAACCAAAGGTTGTCCGCACCAGCTTATAAGATTTATAAGTATTACTAAATTGAATCCTGACAGATAATCGTATATGATAATTCAGGTGATGCTGTCAGGTGAAAAAAGACAGCTTCCGACAGAAAATATTTTTGCAGTCAAAGTGCAGATAAGTCTTGCACCAGCAGGGCAGAAAGGATCATAATAATGAAAAAAATAGAAGAATATGTAAGAACCATACCGGATTTTCCAGAACCCGGCATTATGTTCCGTGATGTAACAAGCGTATTGCAGGATCCGGATGGATTAAAGCTGGCGATCGATTCCATGATCAAACTGTTGGATGGAGTAGATTTTGATATTATTGCAGGTGCAGAGTCCAGAGGATTTATCTTTGGAATGCCAATTGCCTATGCACTTGGAAAAGCTTTTATTCCAGTCCGCAAAAAAGGAAAACTTCCTTGTGAGACTGTTTCCGCAGAATATGATCTTGAATATGGAAAAGCAGAGATTGAGATTCATAAAGATGCGGTCAAACCGGGACAGAAAGTTGTGTTGGTAGATGACCTTATCGCAACCGGAGGTACTATGGAAGCAAGCTGTAAATTAGTAGAGCAGCTTGGCGGCGAAGTTGTCAAAATTCTTTTCTTAATGGAATTAGCAGGTTTAAAAGGTCGCGAGAAGCTGGCAAAATATGATGTTGCCTCTGTGATCACATACGAAGGAAAATAACCTTATAAAATATGAAGATGTTATGCAGTCACGTCAGGAGAGACTGCGACTGTAAAATAATATAAGACAAAGTGGGAGATTAGAAATGTTAGAGAAAATGTTTAAATTAAAAGAGAACAATACGACTGTGAAAACAGAAGTGTTAGCGGGTATCACCACATTTATGACAATGGCGTATATCCTTGCAGTCAATCCGTCCATGCTTGCAGCAGCAGGAATGGATAAGACGGCAGTTTTGATGGCAACCTGTATCGCTTCCTTTATTGGAACACTTGCAATGGCACTGCTTGCAAATTATCCATTTGCACTTGCCCCGGGTATGGGATTAAATGCTTATTTTGCATACACGGTATGTGGCGCAATGGGATATGACTGGAAAATCGCCCTTATGGCAGTTTTTGCAGAAGGTCTGATCTTTATCGTGCTCTCTCTTACCAATGTGCGTGAGGCGATCTTTAATGCGATCCCTACCACTCTGAAAAAAGGTGTGAGTGTTGGTATTGGTTTCTTCATCGCATTCCTTGGTTTACAGGATGGACATATCGTGGTAAACAATGATTCAACACTTGTAACACTCGTTGATTTCACAGGTGATTTCCACACACTTGGAATCAGTGCGATCCTTGCATTGATCGGACTTTTCGTGATCGCAATCTTATATATCAGAGGTATCAAGGGTGCTATCTTAATCGGTATCGCAGCAACATGGATCTTAGGAATGGCAGCTCAGGCTATGGGACTTTATGTTCCGGATGCTGAGGCAGGATTTTATTCATTATATCCGGTATGGGGACTGACAGATTTCACAGCTCTTGGACAGACATTCGGACAGTGCTTTAAGGCTGATTTCTCTGTGATCAGAGTATTTGATTTTGTGGTAATTATTTTATCTTTCTTATTTGTAGATATGTTTGATACATTAGGAACACTGATTGGTGTTGCAAATAAGGCAAAGATGTTAGATAAAGATGATAAGCTTCCAAGGATCAAACAGGCATTACTTGCAGATGCGATCGCAACAAGTGCAGGTGCCGTTCTTGGTACATCAACTACGACAACATTTGTTGAGAGTTCTTCCGGTGTTGCAGAGGGCGCAAGAACAGGACTTGCTTCAGTCGTAACAGGTTTCTTATTCCTGCTCGCTATTTTCTTCTCACCGATTTTCTGTGCAATCCCAGGATTCGCAACAGCACCGGCATTGATCTTCGTAGGATTTTTAATGGTGACGACTGTAATCTCAATCGACTTTACAGATATGACAGAGGCAATCCCGGCATACTTATGTATGCTTGCAATGCCACTGATGTACAGCATTTCTGAAGGTATCGCGATCGGCGTTATCTCTTATGTTGTGATCAATGTGATCTGCGGTAAGGCAAAGAAGATCACACCATTAATGTATGTACTGGCTGTGTTATTCGTATGTAAGTATATCTTCTTATAAAAGAGTGGATCAGATGAAATATGTTCCATTTATTGTCTGCGTGATATTGTTTATTTTTACAAGCGCAGGATATTTTATCACAGATAAAAAAATAGAAAAAATATATGGAGTACTTTCCATTGTGAGCATTACATGTGCGATTGTGCAGGCAGCGATTGTATTTTAAAAGATAAAGGCAGAGAACCGGATACCCGATGAAAAGTTGGGCGCCCGGTTCTTTGTTTATTTTGCTGAAAATTTTCAAAGGTATTGTTTCTATTATTCAAATATGGTACAGTAGCGTTAATCAGAAATCGAACAGGCACAAGTCAGAGTGCGAAAGGCTGCTGGAACAGTCATATATTTAGAAACAAACAGGATTATCAACACAGACCATATCGGTCGTATATCCCAATGATTTTAATTTGATAATGAAAAACAGAGTGGTATTGGAACTATTTGTTTTTCCTCTGAAAAATCAGGTTACTTAAGAAGGAGAAAATGCCTATGATTTATAGAAAAGTAAATACGAACCTTTCGGAAACCTTAGATGAGATCGGACTGCAGAAGGCAAAGCGGGATGACTATGCCAAGTGTATTCTGGCAGATCCACAGGTACTTGCGAGAATTGTAAAAAATGTGGTGACAGAATTTGAGCAAATGTCCGTGGAAGAAATTATTCCCTGTATTGGGGAGCCGACAGTTACATTGAGTGTGCCGGAACTTCTCAGTGTGAAAAATTTAAGTGTCGGAACAGAAGATATTGAAGAAGAAAACGGAAAAATAGTTTACGATATTCGATTTCCGTTGTATCATAAAGAAAAGACGATGAAGTTTTTGATCAATATTGAAGCTCAGAAAAGTACAAAGGTTTCGAAACTCAAATATCACATAGAGAACCGTATGACCTATTATATTTCCCGGATGATCTCATCGCAGAAAAATGTAGAGTTCATCAATTCTTCTTATGATGATTTAAAACCTGTATACAGCATCTGGATTTGTATGGATACGGGAAAGGAAGAAGATTCCATTATTAAATTAGGACTGGAAGCGAATGTGATATATGGCAAAAGTAGATGGAAGCCTGATTTTTCGCTGATAAACGGAGCTATTATCAGGATCCGTGAAAATGCAGATGCAGAGGTATCCAAAAACAAACTGATCGCAATGCTAGAGCTTCTTTTTTCACAGACACCCAGAGAAACCAAGAAAAAGAAACTGGAAGAAGATTACGACTTTGTGATGTCGACAGAGATGGAAGGATGTGTGGATGATATGTGTAATATAAGTGATCTTTTTGAAGAACAGGTAACGGAACGGGTTACAGAACGAGTGACAGAAGAGGTCACAGAACGTGTAACAGAACAAACCCTGATTGCCAAGGTCGTGAAGAAAATAAAACGAGGCAAGAATATTGCAGAGATTGCAGATGAACTTGAGGAGACAGTCGAGACGGTCACACCTGTTTATGAAGCAGCACTTAAAGCTGCACCGGATTATGATGAGGCAGCAATCTATGAGGCACTGAAAAAATAGTCAAAAGCAAAATTACGGGTGTCAAGCAAAATTCCTTTACTGTAAAGAAAAAATGCTTGACACCCATTTCTTTTTATGTTATCTTAGCAAAGGTGCCGATGTATGAATAGTAAAATAAAGGCATGGTGTGAAGAATGGAAGAGAAAATCGAACAGGCTTATCTCTATGACTTCTACGGAGAACTGCTGAACGAGCACCAGAGAAGAATCTATGAGGACTTCGTGTTCAATGACCTTTCTCTTGGAGAGATTGCAAATGAAGAGGGAATCAGCCGCCAGGGTGTGCATGATATGATCAAGCGTTGCACCAAAGCTCTGGAAGGATATGAGGAGAAGCTTCATCTGATTGCAAAGTTTCAGGCAGCAAAGCAGAAGGTCGCACAGATTGATGCATTGGCGAAGGAGTTTCATTCTAGTCACAATGAAGCGATTATGGAGGAGATCGAGCAGATTTCCAATCAGATTTTAGAGGAGCTATAAGATGGCATTTGACAGTTTATCTGAAAAACTTCAAAATGTATTCAAAAACCTGCGAAGCAAAGGCCGTTTGACAGAGGATGACGTCAAGGCAGCTTTGAAGGAAGTTAAGATGGCTCTTTTAGAAGCGGATGTTAACTTCAAAGTCGTAAAGCAGTTTGTAAAAGATGTGCAGGAACGCGCAATCGGACAGGACGTGATGAACGGACTGAATCCTGGGCAGATGGTCATTAAGATTGTAAATGAAGAGATGGTGAAGCTGATGGGCTCTGAGACAACAGAGATTAAGCTTCAGCCGGGAAAAGCATTGACAGTCATTATGATGGAAGGTTTACAGGGTGCAGGTAAAACAACCACCGCAGCAAAGCTTGCAGGAAAGTTTAAGCTGAAAGGAAAGAAAGTATTACTGACTGCCTGTGATATTTACCGTCCGGGTGCGATTGAACAGTTACAGATCAATGGTGAGAAGCAGGGTGTGGAAGTATTTTCCATGGGAGATAAGATCAAACCTGTGAACATTGCCAAAGCAGCAATCGAGCATGCGACAAAGAATGAATTTAATATTGTAATCCTGGATACAGCAGGACGTCTTCATATTGATGATGACATGATGGCTGAGTTGCAGGAAATCAAAGAGAATGTTACCGTTCATCAGACCGTTTTAGTTGTGGATGCCATGACTGGACAGGATGCAGTGAATGTAGCCAAGATGTTTGATGAAAAGGTTGGCATAGATGGTGTGATCTTAACGAAGTTAGACGGTGACACCAGAGGTGGTGCGGCACTTTCCATCCGTGCTGTTACCGGAAAACCTATTTTATATGTAGGTATGGGAGAAAAACTTTCTGATCTGGAGCAGTTTTATCCTGACAGAATGGCTTCAAGAATCCTTGGTATGGGTGATGTGCTGACATTGATTGAGAAAGCACAGGCTGATATCGATGAGGAGCAGGCAAAGCGTATTGAGCAGAAGATGCGCAAAAATGAATTTGACTTTGAGATGTATTTGGAATCTATGAGTCAAATGAAGAAAATGGGTGGATTATCCAGTATCCTTGGAATGATGCCCGGTCTTGGAATGGGAATGGGCAAAGGAAAGATGCCTGAGATCGATCAGGAAGCAGCTGAGAAGAGTATGGCGCGCACCGAAGCAATCATTTATTCCATGACACCGGAAGAGAGACGTAATCCGTCGCTTATGAATCCGAGCCGCAAGAACCGCATTGCAAAAGGTGCAGGAGTTGATATTGCGGAAGTAAATCGTCTGGTAAAACAGTTTGAACAGATGAAAAAGATGATGAAACAGATGCCAGGCATGATGAAAAAAGGTAAAAGAGGAATGTTCAAAGGGCTTCCTTTTTAATAAATTTTTAGCAATCACGTAGGAGGTGAAATGACATGGCAGTAAAGATCAGATTAAGAAGAATGGGACAGAAGAAAGCTCCTTTCTATAGAATCGTAGTTGCAGATTCCAGATCCCCAAGAGATGGAAGATGTATCGAAGAGATCGGAACTTATGATCCAACAAAAGATCCAAGCGAATATCATGTAAATGAAGAGTTAGCAAAGAAATGGTTAGCTAACGGAGCTCAGCCAACAGATACAGTAGCTAGAATCTTCAAAAATGCTGGAATCGAAAAATAAGATTAGTGAGGTGGTCTAATGAAAGAATTAGTTGAAGTAATTGCCAAATCACTAGTTGATTACCCGGACGAAGTTGTTGTGACAGAGACCGAGAATGAGAAAGCCATCGTGTTGGAGCTGCGCGTTGCACAGTCTGACATGGGTAAGGTAATCGGCAAACAGGGTAGAATTGCAAAAGCAATCCGTGCCGTTGTGAAGGCAGCAGCCTCAAAAGAAGAAAAAAAAGTTATTGTTGAGATTATGCAGTAACATGATGGGCTATCCCAGTTGTCTGGGATAGCTTTTTCCTTATAAAATATTTTACAGAAAATCTGTATTGTTTTAATATAAAATGTAGCTATCCGTTTATAATTCGGATGACAGAAGAAAGTTCAGTAAGGAGATTACATGGAAGATTTATTGCAGGTAGGTGTCATAACAACCACGCATGGCGTCAGAGGAGAGGTCAAAGTATTTCCGACAACAGATGATCCGGCAAGATTTAAAAAGTTGAAAAATGTTGTTTTGGATACAGGCAAAGAGATGATTAGCCTTGAGGTTGCCGGCGTAAAGTTTTTCAAAAACATGGTCATTGTCAAGTTCAAGGGAATTGACAATATCAATGACGTGGAAAAATACCGGAAGAAAAGTCTCTACGTTACCCGCGAGAATGCGGTAAAACTTAAGAAAAACGAATATTTTATTGCAGATCTGATCGGATTGTCAGTTGAATCTGATGAGGGTGAAGATTTAGGCGAGGTGAGCGATGTTCTTCAGACAGGTGCCAATGATGTATATGTTTTGAGCAAAGAGGGGATGGATGATATTCTGCTTCCAGCGATCAGGGAATGTGTGAAGAATGTCGATTTAGAGGGTGGAAAAATGACAGTTCATCTTTTACCGGGACTTCGCGAACTGAATGAAAAATGATCCGGTATGAAATGTCATGCGACTGATTAAAAAACCAAAGGTTTTTTGCACACAATAGAGTAGAGAAACAGGAGTTCACAAAGAATGAATTTTCATATATTAACATTATTTCCGGATATGGTAATGCAGGGACTGTCTACAAGTATTATCGGAAGAGCGAAAGACAGAGGACTGCTTTCCATTGAGGCGGTGAATATCAGGGATTACACGCTGGAACGTCATAAAAAAGTGGATGATTATCCATATGGAGGCGGCGCAGGCATGCTCATGCAGGCACAGCCGGTATATGATGCGTGGATGTCTGTTGTGAACCGGATCGGGTATAAACCGAGAACGGTGTACCTGACTCCGCAGGGACCAACATTTACCCAGCCAATGGCAAAGAATCTGGCACAGGAAAAAGATCTGATTTTATTATGTGGTCATTATGAAGGAATCGATGAGCGTGTGTTAGAAGAGATTGTGACCGATTATGTTTCGATTGGCGATTATGTGCTCACAGGAGGAGAACTTCCTGCGATGGTCATGGTAGATGCAATCTCGCGCATGGTGCCGGGAGTGCTCACGAATGATGAATCAGGTTCCACGGAATCCTTTGAGGGTAATCTGCTGGAATATCCGCAGTATAGCCGACCGGAAGAATGGATGGGAAAAAAAGTTCCTCCGATCCTCTTGTCCGGAGATCATAAAAAGGTGGATGAATGGCGCCGTGAACAGGCAATTTTGCGGACGATTGAGCGCAGACCGGATCTGCTGAAAAAAGCAGAACTTACAAAGAAAGAGCAGATGAAATTTCAGGAGCATTTAAAAGAATCATAAATGCCGAAAAGGAGTGTGTCGTAATAGGAATAACTGCACAAAATCAATATGGGTATTGGCGTTAGGAATGGCAGTTTTGACAGTTCAAAACAACAGAAAAATATAGCTTGACATATTGATATATGGCTGGTATAATATACGAGTTGTGAATAAACGAGATGGTCCTCTGTTACGAATAGGCGTATTAAGAACATCCAAATAATAGGAGGTCACAAAATGAACGCAAGTGAGATTATTAAAAGCATTGAAGCAGAACAGTTAAAAGCTGAAGTACCTGAATTCCGTGTTGGTGATACTGTAAAAGTTTACGGTAAAATCAAAGAAGGAAACCGTGAAAGAATCCAGGTTTTCGAAGGTGTTGTAATTAAGAGACAGGGTGGAAGCAACCGTGAGACATTCACAGTTAGAAAGATTTCTAACGGATGTGGCGTTGAGAAAACCTGGCCATTACATTCTCCAAACGTTGAGAAAGTAGAAGTTGTTCGTGCTGGTAAAGTAAGAAGAGCTAAATTATTCTACTTAAGAGACCGTGTTGGTAAGAAAGCTAAAGTTAAAGAATTAGTAAAATAGTTCAATGCATGCGTAAGCCATAGAGAGAGCAGCCGCTTTTTCTATGGCTTTTTCTTTTGCCGTTTTTTCTTCTATTTTGGTAGTATAAAATAAAAATTAAACAAAAATAGTTACATAATAGCTTGAAAAAATTGGTAATATTATATATTGACAATTTTTTCAAGGGGGGGGGTAGAATGAGACTAGTGTTTAAGGGGATGCAATATCCTAAATAAAAACTTGGAGGACAAAAGACATGAAAAAGAAATTAGCAGCAGTAGTATTATCTATGGTATTGTGCTTGGGAGCAAGCGTAACAGCATTTGCAGCGGAAAGCCCGTCTGCCAATAATTCAAGTACATCTACAACAACATCACAGACATCTACAACTACAACTTCAACAACAGCAGCTACAGAAGTAAAAGTTGAGCAGAAAGCAATCACACAGGATGTATTGAACGATGTTCAGAAAGAAAAATTAGGTGGATATTTCACAGATATGACAGCAATTGATAATGACACAACATTGACAGCTGAGCAGAAAGTTGAGAAAAAAGCAGCCGCTGTACAGACAATGATCAATGAAGTTTTAGGTTTGAATTATTCTTATAAGAGTGGCGTATATGGAACATATGAGTTAACAGCAACTGATTTATCAAATCCAATTGCAATCTCTGTTGCAGGAATTAAAGCTGGCGATACTGTAGTTGTTGCCCATCTTACATCTTCTGGTGTATGGGAAAATGTACCTGTAACAAATGTTGCAGACGGTGTTGTATATGCGAAATTTACATCCCTTTCCCCAGTATTTGTTGCTTCTGTAACAGATACAAATGCAGCAGCAACTTCACCAAAAACTGCTGATGCAGGAATGAATATGGCAATGATCCTTGTAGTTGTGATCGCAGCAACAGGAGCTGTTGTATATGCAAGACGCAGAATGAACTATACAAAATAATAAAGAATATAATTATAAATCTGAGGAAGGCTATATGTCATTGTGGCATATAGCTTTTCTTTGTTTTGGGTGAAAGAGATGAAAGAACAAATAAAGAAATATCAAAAAATTATTTTTCTGATTGGCATATTTGGGATATTCGTGTTACTATTTTTTCTGGTAAGGTATAAAGGAAAAAAGAATCTGGAAGCAAATATTGCGGCAGAACAGCAGGATGTTTTTGAGGAGATGGCGTCTTTTCGGAATGTGATTGATTATCATGGAACAACATACCAATACAGAAAAGATATCGTAAATATTTTATGTATTGGCGTGGACAAAGAAGAGGCAATGTGGGAACGTGATGATGATGGCGGAAGTGTCGGGCAGGCGGATGCAGTCTTTCTGGTTTCCCTTGATTTTGAACATTCCAATATACGTATTCTGGCAATACCGAGAGATACAATGGTGAGCATTGTGGCGTGTGATGAAGATGGAAATGAAATGGGTGCGTTTACCGGGCAGCTTGCATTGCAGTATGCGTATGCTGACGGGCAGGAAAAAAGCTGTTCACTGGTTATTGGACAGGTGGCAGATGTTTTAAAAAATGAAGTGCCGATCAATGGATATGTCGCAATGAATTTAAGCTGTATAGGAATGGTGAATGATGCAGTCGGCGGTGTCACGGTTGAGATGGATGATGATTATACCTTATATAATGCAAAGTTCAAAAAGGGTGCGACGGTGCATTTGCAGGGAGAAGAGGCGCAGGAGTTTGTGCAGGGAAGAGATATCACGGTAAGCGGCAGTGCATATAGCAGGATTGGACGACAGAAAAGATATTTAAAAGCATTTATCAGTCAGGCTAAGAAAACGTTAACACAGAACCCCACATTGGCAGTAAACCTGATGAGCCAGTTATCAGACTATATGTTGACAGATATTTCAACGGACGAGGTGCTATATTTATCGACAGAACTTTCAGGCTGTAATTTTGATGAGGAAAATATGCAGATTTTACAGGGAAATATCCAGATGGGAGAACGATATGAAGAGTATTATTTAGATGACGAGGCAGTACAGCAGACAATCATCGATTTATTTTACGAGGAGCAGAAATAAATGAGTACATTGCGGGAAAAGAGGAAAAAAGAACGGAGAGCATTAAGGCGGAGAAAAACAGCTGATTGGACAGTTGTGCTGATACTCTGTGCCATCGCCGTGTGTTGTGGAGGCTATCTGGTCTATCATCACTGGAGTGTGAAACAGCGGGAATTAGAATATGAGAAAATGAGACAGGAAGAAGCGTTAAGTGCTGCAACAGAGACGGTTATCGCAGAGCCGGAGACAGAGGAGAGCACAGAAGAAACAGTGATCTACTGTGATCCGGTCTATGATTTCGGACAGCTGCATGAACAGAATGAAGATATTTATGCGTGGATCGTCGTGCCGGGAACGCAAGTGGATTATCCGGTTTTACAGTCAGAGACAGACAATTACTATCTGGATTACAATTTGGATCACAGCAAGGGTTATCCGGGCTGTATTTACACAAATAATTGCAACCAGAAAGATTTTGCCGATTATAACACCATTTTTTATGGACATAACATGAAAAATGGTTCCATGTTTGGAAGTATTCACAGTTTTGAGGATGAAACGTTTTTTGATGAGCATCCGTATATTTATGTGTATACGGAAAATGAACGCCTGACTTATGAAATCTACGAGGCGGCGAAGTTTACAGATGTGTACATTCCGTCAGAGTATGTGATCAGCAGTAAGGACGACAGAGATCAGTTTTTGGCGGATGTCAGAGAAAAAGTTTCTGACAATAAATTACACGTCCGGGAGGATATGGAAATCGGAGAAGAGGACAGACTTATCACACTTTCCACCTGTGTAAGCGGTGAGCGGAATCATCGATATCTGGTGATCGGGGTACTTGTTGAAACGGCAGTTTACCGGTAAAAGGACGGAAGGATGCATTTATAAAATCTGGAAAATCCGATTCTCGAATTGCGTACAATCAAGCTTTGTGGTAATCTATAACATGTATTATTTGCGGACAACAGAGCAGAGGAAAACAAAAGTGAGAAGAAAAAGAAGCGGATTGAATTTCGGAAGAAGAAAGAAAAAAGTAAACATGACGATCGTGAAAGAAATCTTAAGCTGGACAGTTGAGATTATGATCACGCTTGTCATTGCATTTACGTTTGTATATTTTATCGGATTGCGGACGAGTGTGGTAGGGCAGTCGATGTCAGAAACATTAGAAAGCGGAGATGAGATTTTAGTGAACAGATTTATCTATAAAGTATCAGATCCGAAACCGAACGATATTATCGTGTTTCTGCCAAATGGAAATGAAAAATCCCACTATTATGTCAAACGTGTGATCGCTGTTCCGGGAGATACGGTGCTGATCCAGAATGGTGCGGTTTATGTGAACGGCGAACTTTTTGACGAGAAGGTGGATGTGTCTGCAATCGAGGAGGCGGGACTTGCTTCAGAGGAAATGAAGTTAGAGGATGATGAGTATTTTGTCCTTGGAGACAACCGTAATAACAGCGAGGACAGCCGCTATGCCAATATCGGAAATGTAAAAAAAGACTACATTATCGGCAAGGCGTGGTTCTGCGTGTCTCCATGGAAAAAATTTGGATTTTTATAAGAAGGAAAAGTGAGGAAAAAATATGCAGTTTCAGTGGTATCCGGGACATATGACAAAAGCAAAACGTCAGATGCAGGAAGATATAAAATTAATTGATCTGGTGATCGAACTTGTGGATGCGAGAATCCCATTAAGCAGCCGGAATCCCGACATTGATGAGTTGGGAAAAAACAAGGCGCGGCTGATCATTATGAACAAATCAGATTTGTCGGATGAAAACCAGAACAAAGAGTGGGCAGCTTATTTTAAAAAGATGGGTTACTATGTCGTCGGTCTTGATGCGAGAACGAAAACAGGCATGAAAACTGTTACAAATGTAGTTATGGAAGCCTGCAAGGAAAAAATCGAACGTGACAGAAGAAGGGGAATCGTGAACCGTCCTGTCCGCGCGATGGTAGTCGGGATCCCAAATGTCGGAAAATCAACTTTTATCAATTCCTATGCGGGAAAGGCATGTGCGAAGACTGGAAATAAGCCGGGTGTCACCAAAGGAAAACAGTGGATTCGTCTGAACAAGAACCTGGAATTGTTAGATACCCCTGGAATTTTGTGGCCGAAATTCGAAGATCAGATGGTAGGTCTCCGTCTGGCGCTGATCGGTGCGATCAAAGACGAAATTTTAAATATTGATGAATTGTCTCTGGAACTGATCAAGGTTTTGACGAGAGATTATGCAGGTATTTTAAAGGAGCGTTACGGTGTGGATGAGTCCGAAACGCCTGTGAAGATTTTAGAGCAGATCGCAGAAAATCGGAAGTGCATTTCCAAAGGAAATGAATTAGATTACAGTAAAGCAGCAGCACTTTTGATTGATGAATTCCGCAGCGGTAAGCTTGGAAAAATTACATTAGAGAGACCGGGTACAGAATAAGAAATGGAAAGATGGTAGAAATGGATACATTTCTTGTGTGAAAACGTGGATAAAAGGCGGCAGGTAACATGACAGAGAAAAAAATCGGTGAGATCAAAGAAGAATTTAAGGCAGTGGAGGATGAGAAGCTGCCTTCTTTTATACAGACATATGAAAATGATGAGCGTTCCGGCGTTGTGAAAATAGTAGAACAGGCAAAAAAGCGTCTGGAAAAATTAGAGGCAGAGAAGCTTCGCATTGAAAATCTGAAAAAATATGAGTACGAATATGCAGATTGCGGTTATATCTGCGGAATCGATGAAGTTGGCAGAGGTCCGTTAGCCGGTCCTGTAGTAGCCGGAGCAGTCATTTTGCCAAAAGATTGTGATATTTTGTACATTAATGATTCCAAGAAACTCTCTGCGGCAAAAAGAGAAGAATTATATGGTGTGATCATGGAAAAAGCGGTTGCTGTCGGGATTGGAATGGCAAGTCCGCAGCGGATCGACGAGATTAATATTTTGCAGGCAACTTATGAGGCAATGCGTGAGGCTATAAGCAAATTAAGTGTAAAACCCGATATATTATTAAATGATGCGGTAACGATTCCCGGAGTTTCTATCAGACAGGTTCCAATCATCAAAGGAGATGCAAAAAGTATTTCCATAGGGGCGGCGAGTATTGTCGCCAAGGTTACAAGAGACCGTCTGATGGTCGAATACGGTAAAATCCTTCCACAGTATGGTTTTGCTTCCAATAAGGGATATGGATCAGCGGAGCATATTAAGGCTTTGCAGGAAGTTGGACCGTCTCCGATTCATCGTGCCAGCTTTATCAAAAATTTTATCTGAGAGATACTGTGGTTTTATGCTGCAACTCTTTGTTTTGGAAAAGTACAGTAAGCAAAAAGCATGCAGGAAGTGAGGCGGAATTATGCACATATCCGATATGTTAGGACAATATAACCGGAATGTTTCAAGCGGAACGGAAGAATTAAAAGCAGCTTCCGGTATGCAGAAGGTAGTGTCTACTTTGGAAGAACTGTCTTCCGGAAGCGTTTTTGAGGGAACGGTCAGTTCTGTAAAAAATGGAAAAGTCACACTGGCATTGAGTGATGGTCAGACAATCTCGGCAAGATTGTCTGGAAAAGTGCAGCTTTCGCAGGGAACCCCCATGTTTTTTCAGGTAAAAAGCAATGATGGCGAGACAATTGAGATAAAACCTTACACAGGCGCAGGCAGTGGTGGAAATCCGATTCTTACCAATGCGCTGGCAGAGGGAAATGTGCCGGTGACAGAACGCAATCTTGCGATGGTTGATGCCATGATGAAAGAGCAGATGCCAATTGATAAGCAGAGTCTGATGAACATGGCAAGGATTGCCAATATGAATCCGGGGGTAGATGTCACTATGGTTGTAAATATGACAAAGCTTGGGATTCCTGTTTCCACAGAAATGGCAGCGCAGTTTGAAAATTATATGACGGATCAGCACGCAATTTTGCAGGAGATGGATCAGGTAATGAATGATCTTGCAAATCTTGCAGGTTCAGATAGTTTGACACCGGATCAGGCAGTGCAGCTGAACCAGAAAATTGTATCCATTTTACTTCCAGAGCAGATCTCCGGTGGAGAGAATGCGCCCGAAGGACAGACGGTGGCAGACAGTGAGAATACGTCAGACGGACAAGGTATTTCTGGCGATCAAAATATAGCAGACGGGCAGAGCACGATTAGTAGTGCGGACAGAGTAAATGGTCAGAACGTTATAGATACACGTACACCCGGCACAGAGACATCTGGCACACAGACAATGGCAGGAGAAACTCAGCAGGCATCAGCAGCAACGGCTGCACAAGACGCTGCAATATCTGCTGGCAGCCAGACATTACAGGATGTCCTGTCAGAACAGCAGCTGTCTGATCTCGGAAAGTTGTTAGAGAACATTCCTTCGCTGGTGGAAGATACACAGCTTTTTCCGGAAGATATGGAACAGGAGATCTTTATCAATACATTGGAAGATGAGAGTGTGGCGCAGAATCTCATGGCGGAGGACACTGTAGGGAAGTTGGAGAATGGTGGATCGGCTCTGAATAAGAATCTGACCGTATCTGATTTTTTGCGCATAGTATCACAGATTCTGTCAGAAAACAGTGAGGCGGCATCCGCAAATGTTCAAAAACTTTTTGGCAGCAGGGAATATAAAAGTCTGCTTCAAAATGTCATGGAGCAGCAGTGGCTGATAAGACCGGAAGAATTAAAAGAAGAAAAAAAAATCAGCCAGCTTTATGAAAAACTGGAACAGCAGATGAAACAGGTGGAAGATGTCTTAAAAGAAGCCGGAATTACCAAATCCGCTTTTTTGGATACTGCCACAGAAGTAAGAAACAATATTGAATTTATGAATCAGCTCAATCAGGCATATACTTATGTGCAGGTGCCGCTGAAATTATCCGGTCAGAATGCAAACGGTGAACTTTATGTTTATACGAATAAAAAGAACCTCAAAGATCCGGATGCGGAACTGAGTGCATTTTTACATCTTGATCTCGAACACCTCGGTTCTACGGATGTCTCCGTGAAAATGCAGCACCGTAAAGTGAAGACGAATTTTTATATGGCAGATGATGTGTCTTATGATCTGGTGGAGAAGTACCTTCCGGTTTTGGAACAGAAACTGAAAGAAAAAGGTTATCAGTGCACAATAACGGTGACAAAGGAAGAAAAGAAGGTAAATTTTGGAGATGATTTTCTGCGAAAAGATATGCCGCAGACGGGAACACTGCATCGTTATTCTTTTGATGTGAGAGCCTGATGAAGACAGAGGTGGTGAGCGGATATGGCATGGAATCTGGAAAAGAAAAAAGTAAAAACTGCGGTGGCAGTTGCCTACGAACCTGGCGATAAAGCACCGAAGATCCTTGCGAGCGGGAAAGGCGAGATCGCAGAAAAAATCATTGAAAAAGCAAAAGAGAATGATATCCCTTTTTATAAGGATAATAAACTTGCAGAAACACTTTCCAAATTAGAAATAGGGGATACAATCCCACCGGAACTTTATGAGGTGGTGGCGGAGATCCTTGTGTTTGTGGATGACATGGATAAGATGAAAGCAAAGCTGCAGCAGGCAGATATGCTTTCTTAAATGCAGGAAAAGTAATAGCAGATACAAAAAAAATCGGCGTTTTGCGGAAAAGAGGTTTCTATTAATAAGAGAAGTGTTGGGGCTGCTTATGAAAAACTGGCGGGTGCGTATTTAGAGCAGCAGGGGTATGAGATTTTAAAATATAATTACAGATGTCGTATGGGAGAGGTTGACATTGTTGCAAGGCAGAATGGGTATCTTGTGTTTGTGGAGGTAAAATACCGCGCAGACGGTGGAACAGGAAATCCGCTTGAGGCGGTGACACCTGCAAAACAGAGAACGATATCAAAGGTAGCTTCCTATTATTGCCTGACACATGGATATGGCACGGACACTTCGTGCAGATTTGATGTGGTGGCGATTCTGGGGAAAAAGATCAAAGTGATTCAGAATGCTTTTGAATATCAGGGTTTTTAATTGCAGAAAAAAACAGGAGAAATGTAATTAGAAAATATTACAGCGTATGAAAATGGAACATAATTGGAAAAGAAAGAATCAGACAGGCGTACCGGTTGAGGTCATTCATCAGACGAAATCCGGTGTGGAAGTGCCACTTTTACATTTCCCTTCGCTGGAAGCGACCGGCATCGTAAAAGAGGGATTCACCACAAGACTTGGCGGAGTCAGTGAAGACATTTTTTCTACCATGAATTTAAGTTTCACAAGGGGAGATAAAGAGGAAGCCGTCCGGGAAAATTACAGAAGACTTGCATTGGCACTTGATGTGGACTATGATAAATTTGTTTTTTCGGATCAGACTCACACAACCAATGTCGGAAAAGTGACAAGTGAGGATGCCGGGAACGGACTTACCAGAGAACGCCAGTTTCAGGATATAGACGGACTCATCACAGATGTGCCGGGCTTAGTATTATCAACGTTCTATGCGGACTGTGTTCCGCTGTATTTTGTCGATCCGGTGCATTGCGCCATCGGGTTAAGCCATTCCGGCTGGCGTGGAACAGTTAACCGCATGGGAAAAGTGACCATTGAGGCGCTGAACAGAGAATACGGCAGCAGACCGGAAGACTTATACTGCGCGATCGGACCGTCCATTTGTCAGGACTGTTACGAAGTGAGCGAAGATGTGGCACTGGAATTTAAAAAGGCATTTGCAGGTCACGAAAATGAAATCCTTATAGATAAGGGAAACGGAAAATACCAGCTCAATCTCTGGAAAGCAAATGAGATTGTGCTGCTGGAAGCAGGTGTTTTACCGGAACATCTTGCAATCACAGACATCTGTACCTGCTGCAATCCGGATTTACTGTTTTCCCACCGCGCAAGCCACGGCAGACGCGGAAACCTTGGCGCATTTTTGTGCCTGAAAACAAATTAGATAAAGGAGCAAAAGAACATGAGCAAAAATTATGTAGATTATATCGTAGAGGAAACCAAAAATATCCTGGCAATTGACAGTCCGTCAGGTTTTACAAAAGAGGTGGCAGATTATGTCATGGGAGAATACAAAAAGCTTGGCTATGAACCAAAGCTCACGGTAAAAGGCGGTGTGCTTGTACCAATCGGTGGAAAAGACAAAGAAAACGCTGTACTTTTAGAGGCACATATTGATACCTTAGGTGCTATGGTCGCTGAGATCAAGGCAAACGGAAGACTCCGTGTGACAGCAGTCGGCGGCATGAATGCCAACAACGCTGAGGGAGAAAACTGCAAAGTCATTACCCGTTTTAACGGAAAATACGACGGAACGTTGCAGCTTATCAATGCGTCTATTCATGTAAACGGCGAATACAATGACACAAAGAGAAGCTATGATTCTGTGGAAGTCGTTCTGGATGAAAAGGTAAAATCCAAAGAAGATGTGGAAAAACTTGGTATCATGACAGGCGATTTTGTCTGCTTTGATCCGAGAACAACTGTGACAGAATCCGGTTATATCAAGAGCCGCTTCTTGGATGATAAATTAAGCGTTGGTATTTTATTAGGTTATGCAAAATACTTAAAAGAGGAAAATGTGACACCGGACCGGATGATCTACCAGCACATTACCGTATTTGAGGAAGTAGGACATGGCGGAGCTGCTTCCATTCCGGAAGGTGTAACGGAAGTTATCTCTGTGGATATGGGCTGCGTCGGCGACGGACTTGCCTGTGATGAGACACAGGTATCGATTTGTGCAAAGGACAGCCACGGACCATATCATTATGATGTGGTAAATGGACTGGTAAAGGCTGCAAAAGAGAACAATATTGATTTTGCAGTAGACGTGTATCCATATTATGGATCAGATGCAGATGTTGCGCTGAGCGCCGGATATGATGTGCGCCACGGACTGATCGGTTCCGGCGTTTATGCCTCCCACGGTTATGAGAGAAGCCATGTGGACGGCGTGAAAAATACATTTGAACTGTTGAAAGCATATCTTGGATAAGAAAATGCAGGGAAAACCAGTATATTTTAAATAAATCTTAATAATATCCTAATAATATCCTAGAATTATCTTCATTGTAATAGAAGACCTCACGTGCTATATTAACTGTATGAAGAATGATAGTACACATCATACAGATAATACAGATGGGAGGTTTGTTATTTGATTCAGTTAAATTACAGGGATGCAAAACCGATTTATGAACAGATCAAAGATGGTCTGAGAAAGCTGGTTATCACGAATTCCCTTATTGCAAATGAAAAACTGCCCTCCGTGCGGGAAATGGCTTCGAAGCTTGCCATCAATCCAAACACCATCCAGAAGGCATACCGGGAACTTGAGGCAGAGGGATACGTCTATACCGTTGCCGGAAAAGGAACATTTGTTGCCGAGCGGAAAGAAGTGCTGGGTGTCAGAAATGAAGAACTGATGAAAGAATTTGATGAAGTGGTAACGGAGCTGCTGTTTCTGTCAGTGGATGAGGGCAGTTTGAAAACACGTATTGAACAATTGGCTGAAGGGGGAGAGGCATCATGATTCAGGTTCATAATCTGAAAAAGAAATTTGACGATTTTCAGGCATTAAACGGCGTGGAAATGCATGTGGGAACAGGCGAAATTTATGGATTAGTCGGACCGAACGGAGCAGGAAAATCCACACTGATCCGTCATCTCACCGGAGTTTATAAAGCAGATGAAGGAGAAATATTGATCGACGGTGAATCGGTATTTGAAAACCGCAACATCAAGCAGCGGATTGCTTATATACCGGATGAACTGTTTTATTTCATGCAAGCGGACACCATGGAAATGAAACGGTTTTACGAAGGAATCTATCCGCAGTTTGACAGTAAGCTTTTTTACAAAATGCAGGAATTTTTCCCGACAATTGATGTGAAGCGCAACATCAGACGATTGTCGAAGGGAATGCAGAAACAGGTGGCATTCTGGCTTGCAATCTGCTGCAAACCGGATCTTATGATCTTAGATGAACCGGTGGACGGACTTGATCCGGTCATGCGGAGACAGATCTGGAGCATTTTAATGGCGGAAGTGGCAGAGCGGAAAATGACAGTTTTAGTGTCTTCCCATAACCTGAGGGAACTGGAGGATACCTGTGATCACGTGGGAATCATGCATCATGGAAAAATAATAATCGAGCGGTCTTTGAGTGACCTTCAGGGAAACATTTCCAAGATACAGATCGCATGCCAGAGTGGTGTGCCAAAATTGCCGGATAAGTTTGAGGTGTTGCATATGGCAAATACAGGACGTGTTTACACACTCATTGTAAAGGGTGATCCGAAAGAGGCAGAGAAAATTCTCCTGACAGAAAATCCTACCATTGTGGATGTGCTTCCATTGACACTGGAGGAAATCTTTATTTATGAATTGGGAGGTGTGGATTATGAAGTCAAAGACATCCTGCTTTAATAAAACGATTTTTAAGAAAAATATGACGCACTTCTGGCCGTTGTGGGCATTGTACAGTTGTTATCTGATCGTTTCGCTTCCGGTCGGACTGTGGTTTAATATGCGGTATTATCTGCTGGATGACAGTTACAGCCAGATCCAGAGACAGGCCTATGCGATCAGCGGCGCTATGCGGGCGGCCATGAATCCGGTGATCACATTTGCATTTGCAGCAGTGATGATCATGGCAGTGTTTTCCTATCTGTATTCTGCAAAGAATACGAATATGATCCATTCACTTCCGGTGGACAGACGGGAGTTGTTTGTGACGAATATCATATCTGCGTCTGCATTTATGATCGTTCCGCAGATCCTGACCTTTATTATCACGGTGTTCGTCTGCATTGGCGCACATATCACCAATATCCAGTACATTTTATACTGGTTTGGTGCAGAAGCCGCAATGACGTTTTTTGCACTGGCGCTCGGCGCATTTGTGGCGATGTTTACCGGACAGCTTCTGGCATTTCCAGTGTATTATTTTGTAGTCAATTATTTGTATGTAGGATGCCTGTATCTGATCAACATGGTGATAGAGAGTGTCTGCTTTGGTGTGTCAAACAATTGGAATCCGGGAAAATCCTGTATTTTGTCTCCAATTTATTATCTGACAAACAATCTGCGGATACAGTCGGTAGAAAACAGCGAATATGTGACGGTTGGAATCGAATTTAAGGGGGCATATCTGCTCGGGATTTATGCAGTGGCAGGTGTGGTATTCCTGATCGCAGCTTATCAGTTGTATAAACGGAGAAAATTGGAGACTGCGGGTGACCTTATCAGCATGCGGGGGATCAAGCCGGTGTTCCGCTGGGGCGTGGCTGTCTGCGCCGGTCTGCTTGGAGGAAATGCCGTTGCTGACACGATCGGAAACAGTTTTTCTTCTGCAAAGGTACATTTTTGGATACTTGCAGCAGGCACACTGATCTTTGGTGCGATCGGTTTTTTTGTGGCGGAGATGCTTATTGAGAAGAATTTCCGTGTGTTCCACAAAAAGAGAGTTGGGGAATGGGCAGTCTTAACGGTTGTTCTGGCAGCATTTTTGGGTGCACTGAAACTGGATCTATTCCGGATCGAAGGAAAAATACCGGATGTTTCAGAGGTTAAGGTGGTATCGCTCAATCTGGACTACACGCTCCGCTATACCGAACCGGATGATATTCAGAAGATCATAGATCTCCAGAAAGAGATCCTGGCACAGAAAGAAGAGTGCCTGAGCGCAGAGACCCAATATTATCTCTCAATCACATATACCCTGAAGGATGGTAAGAAGCTGCGGAGAAGTTATACAGTTCCGGTTGGGCAGGCTGCGGCTGCGGACAAAGATTCTGTCGTCGCAAAAGTGACTGCGTTAGAGAGTGATCCGGATAAGATGATGCAGAACATGTTTGGTAATTACTATAAGACGAATGAGTATTATGCCGGCAGTATTTCATTTGTAGATGAGAACGGCAGAACAGAGGATTACCGTTTTACACAGGAAGAGCTTGACGCTGTCATGGAGGCGGTGCAAAAAGATGTGGAAGCGGGAAACATGACGGATTATCAACTTTATTCGCTCCGTGCCGGTGATGAGGATAACACGTACAGGGATCGTTATTTTAACAATCTGGATATCAGTTTTTATAATCCGGACGGTATCATCTGGAATTACAGTTCTTACAGTGTGGATGGGGTTGATGTGACAGAAGCGGTGCTGACAGGGGAGAAGACTGCAGAAGAGGCAGAAGCTTATTTCCCAAATAGTGACAGTGCCTATGTTGAGTTCGGAAGCAAATGTACAAACATTATTGAGACATTGAAAAAACTTGGGATTTTGAACAGTGAGCGAAAACTTATGACTTATGATGAGTATGACGCACTGATGAATCCGGTTACGGCAGTAAGGGAAAAAGGAATACCGCACATTGCCTAGACAAAACGCATAGTTCAGAAAAAAGATGGAATAAATATTGTTATTCCATCTTTTTTATTGTAAACTGTTATTGTTATTTTTAGCGTAACGGTAGAAAACCATTTAAGGTTATAACAGGAAAGTAGTGAAGATTCCAGTTCTTTCCGTGATACATGAGAAAAGGAGTTTTTTAAATGAGTAAACCAGTCGTAGCGATTGTTGGACGACCGAATGTAGGAAAGTCTACATTATTTAATGCACTAGCAGGTGAACGTATTTCAATTGTAAAAGATACACCGGGCGTTACAAGAGACCGTATTTATGCGGAGGTGTCGTGGTTAGACCACAACTTTACCATGATCGATACCGGAGGTATTGAACCGGACAGTCATGATATCATTTTATCCCAGATGAGAGAACAGGCAGAGATTGCTATTGCAACCGCAGATGTGATCATTTTCCTTGTGGATGTAAAACAGGGATTGCAGGATTCAGATTCGAAGGTCGCAGATATGCTGCGCCGTTCCGGAAAGCCGGTTGTTCTCGTTGTCAATAAAGTAGACAGCTTTGAAAAGTATATGGCAGATGTCTATGAGTTCTATAATCTTGGAATCGGAGATCCATTCCCGGTTTCGGCAGCTTCCATGTTAGGACTTGGAGATATGTTAGATGAAGTGGTAAAGTATTTCCCGGATTATAAGAAGGATGACGAGGAAGACGACCGTCCGAAGATCGCCATTATCGGAAAACCAAACGTAGGAAAATCTTCCCTGATCAATAAACTGGCACAGGAAGACCGTGTGATCGTGTCAGATATCGCAGGCACGACCAGAGATGCCATTGATACGGATATTAAGTACAATGGAAAAGAATATGTATTTATTGATACCGCAGGACTGCGCCGCAAGAATAAGATCAAGGAAGAGATCGAGCGCTACAGTATCATCCGTGCTGTCACAGCAGTAGAAAGAGCAGATGTCTGTATCATTGTAATTGATGCTACGGAAGGTGTGACCGAGCAGGATGCGAAGATCGCAGGAATCGCGCATGACCGTGGAAAGGGAATCATCATTGCAGTGAACAAATGGGATGCGATCGAGAAAGACGATAAGACCATTTACCGCCATACAGAGCGGATCCGTGATGTTTTAAGCTTTATGCCATATGCGGAGATTATTTTTATCTCAGCAAAATCCGGACAGCGTCTCAATAAGATTTTTGAGACGATCGATGTCGTAATTGAGAATAACAGCATGCGTGTGGCGACCGGTGTCTTAAATGAGATCGTGACCGAGGCAGTTGCCATGCAGCAGCCACCATCCGATAAAGGAAAGAGACTGCGTATTTACTATACCACGCAGGTTTCTGTAAAACCGCCAACCTTTGTGATCTTTGTGAATGACAAGCAGTTAATGCATTTCTCCTATACCAGATATTTGGAGAACCGCATCCGTGAGACCTTTGGTTTCCGTGGAACTGCACTTCGTTTTATCATCAGAGAGAGAAAGGAAAATGAAAAATGATCATCGCCAGGATAGTTGCAGTAGCGATCGGCTACGCCTGCGGATTATTTGAAACAGGTTATTTTTATGGAAAAAAGAAAGGTGTGGATATCCGCACAAAAGGAAGCGGCAATTCCGGTGCGACAAACACCTTGAGAACCTTTGGCTGGAAGGCAGGACTTGTAACCTGCCTTGGCGATATTTTAAAAACGGTTGCAGCAGTGCTGATCGTGAAGTTCATTTTTGGAAAAACCTATGCAGAAGACATTATTCTTCTGGAACTGTATGCAGGTTTTGGAGCGGTGCTCGGACACAATTTTCCGTTTTATCTGAAGTTCAAGGGTGGAAAAGGAGTTGCATGTACCGGTGGAATGGTGCTTGCAGTATTTCCAATCGTTGCACCGGTCAGTATGGGACTTTTTCTGGTGATCAGCGCAGTGACAAAGTATGTATCTCTCGGCTCAATCATCGGACTGATCAGTGTTTTCGTCCAGGTGGTCATTTACGGACAGCTTGGAATTATCACAGTTCCAATGGGAATCCGTGCGGAATTTTACATAGTGACAGCCTGTTTTACCATTTTAGGGGTATGGCAGCACCGTGCAAATATCAGACGTCTTGCAAATGGCACAGAGAATAAGATCGGTGCCAAAAAGAAAGAGCAGAAATAATTTTTTGATTTGGAGTGAGAAAAAATGGCAGATGTTGCGATCATAGGAGCAGGAAGCTGGGGGATCGCCCTTGCAAAAGTACTGCATACCAATGGAAATAAAGTGACAGTGTGGTCGATCGTGGAAGATGAGATTACCATGCTGAAAGAAAAACATGAGCATGTGCAGAAACTTCCGGGGGTAAAACTGCCGGAAGATATGGAATTTACGACAGATCTGGAATCTGCGGTTTCAGGTAAAGCATACCTGATCCTTGCAGTGCCGTCTGTATTCACAAGAAGCACAGCAAAGAGCATGGCGCCTTTTGTGAAAGAGGGACAGATCATCGTGTGCGTGGCTAAGGGAATTGAGGAAGAGACACTGATGCCGCTTACCGACATTGTGGAGCAGGAGATCCCGCAGGCAGAGGTTGCAGTGATGTGTGGACCAAGCCATGCGGAAGAAGTTGGAATCGAACTTCCAACTACAGTTGTAGCAGGAGCAAAAAAACGTGCTGTTGCAGAGGGAATCCAGGACATTTTCATGAACAACGTTTTCCGTGTGTATACAAGCCCGGATGTGCTTGGCATGGAACTTGGCGGTTCGTTAAAGAACGTGATCGCGTTAGCAGCAGGAATGGCAGACGGACTCGGATATGGTGACAATACGAAAGCGGCACTCATCACAAGGGGAATGTTTGAAATGAACAAGCTTGCCGTGACAATGGGCGCAAAGCAGGAGACCTTAAACGGACTGACCGGAATCGGTGATCTGATCGTAACCTGCGAGAGTAAGCACAGCCGTAACCGCAAAGCCGGAATGTTGATCGGACAGGGCTACACGATGCAGCAGGCGATGGACGAAGTGAAAATGGTCGTAGAGGGTGTCTACTCTGCAAAAGCAGCGATCGCGCTTGCAAAAAAATACGGTGTGGATATGCCAATCATAGAAGAAGTAAACAAAGTTTTATTTGAGGATAAGCCGGCAAAAGAGGCAGTCAATGACCTGATGCTCCGCGATAAGAAAATGGAACATGGAAATCTGGAATGGAGAATATAAATGAAGATAAATATAAAAAAACTCGATGCGGATGCAGTACTCCCGACAAGGGGAAGCAGTCAGGCGGCAGGCTATGACCTGTATGCAAAAAGCTCTGAGGATACTGTGATCCCGCCACACAAAACGGTGATGGTTGGTACAGGACTTGCAATGGAAATACCGGAAGGGTATTTTGGTGCGATTTTTGCAAGAAGCGGTCTTGCCTCCAAGCAGGGATTGCGTCCGGCAAATTGTGTCGGAGTAGTGGATTCTGATTACCGGGGAGAATTTATGATCGCCTTACATAATGATACGGATGAGGAGCGTGTGATCGCCGGAAAAGAGCGTATTGCACAGATGGTCGTAATGCCGTATCTCTCTGTTGAGTTTGCGGAAGTGGAAGAATTGAATGAGACAGAGCGCGGCGAAGGCGGATTTGGTTCTACCGGAAGAAGATAATATCCGGCAAATGCCGGAATAGTGGGATTAAGGAGGAATTTTATTATGGAAAGCAGAATGGTAAAGTTTTATTCAAAAGAGAGCAATATGGTAGCGATTCATGCAATTCCGGGACATTTTGCAACCAGTCATTCCCATATCAATTACTACATTGATATTACAAGCCTGAAGACAAGAATCCGGGAAGCAAAAGAGGTTGCCCGCGTGTTGTATCAGAAGATCGGCAGAGTTTCCTATGTGGATACAATCGTATGTATGGATGGTACGGAAGTGATCGGTGCATTTTTAGCGGAAGAGTTTGAAAAAGGAGATATGGCATCCACAAACCGCCACGAAACGATCTACGTGGTTTCACCGGAGATGAACAGCAATAACCAGCTCTTGTTCCGTGATAATATCAAACCAAGTATTGCGGGAAAACATGTGGTCTTATTATCTGCATCTACAACAACCGGAAAGACGATTCACAGAAGTCTTGAGGGAATCCGTTACTATGGCGGCGTCATTGAGGCAGTTGCCTCTGTGTTCAGTACGGTATCCGAGATGGATGGCTTTAACGTACATTCTGTGTTCCATGCAGAGGATCTTCCGGGGTATGCAGCATATTCCGCAGATGACTGTCCTTTCTGTAAAAAGGGAATCAAACTGGATGCGGTTGTGAACGGATTTGGATATTCGAAGTTATAATCCGGAGTGAAAATGATATTGCATGATGCGGATGCCTGATCTGACAGAAAGTATAAGAAGAAAGCTTCGTCAAATTGACGGAAAAAGATGAAATATCAGTGCAATCTGACGAAGAAATCAAAAAACAGTCAAAATCACTGTGAGTTTCTACAAGAAATCGACAGATTCTTTGTGTAGGTAACATATGGTGTTTTCGGCTGTTTTTTTGTATAGTAAATATATCAAGAAACGAACAATTTATTAGGAGGTATTTACACCAATGGCAAGTTTATCATTAACAAATGTATGTAAAGTATATCCTAACGGTTTTGAAGCTGTTAAGGATTTCAACCTTGAAGTAGAAGATCAGGAGTTCATCATCTTCGTAGGACCATCCGGATGTGGTAAATCTACTACACTTCGTATGATCGCAGGTCTTGAAGAGATTTCTTCTGGTGAATTAAAAATCGATGGCAGAGTTGTAAACGACGTAGAGCCAAAAGACAGAGATATCGCAATGGTATTCCAGAACTACGCATTATATCCACATATGACTGTATTCGATAATATGGCATTCGGATTAAAATTAAGAAAAGTTCCTAAGGATGAGATCAAGAAAAAAGTAGAAGAAGCTGCTAAGATCCTTGACCTTGAGAAATTATTAGACCGTAAACCAAAGGCTTTATCCGGTGGACAGAGACAGCGTGTTGCTATGGGACGTGCTATCGTTCGTAATCCTAAGGTATTCCTTATGGACGAACCTCTTTCAAACCTGGATGCAAAATTACGTGTTCAGATGCGTTCTGAGATCGCTTCCTTACATAACAGATTAAAAGCTACAATCATTTATGTAACACATGACCAGACAGAAGCTATGACATTAGGTACCAGAATCGTTGTATTAAAAGATGGTGTTATCATGCAGGTTGATTCTCCACAGAAATTATACAATGAGCCTAACAACTTATTCGTAGCAGGATTCATCGGATCTCCACAGATGAACTTCATTGATGCTGTATGTAAAGTAGAAGGCGAGAGAGTAACTCTTAACTTCGAGAAGACATCTGTTGTTCTTCCTCCAGCAAAAGCTAAGAGATTAATCGATGGCGGATATAACGGAAAGACAGTTGTTATGGGTATCAGACCAGAAGATATCGGAGATTCCCAGATTGAGATCGAAGCTCACAAAGATGCAGTATTCGAGACAGATGTAACAGGATACGAGTTATTAGGTTCAGAAGTATTGTTATACTTCAGTGTAGCGGGAACAGCCATGACAGCAAAAGTTGATTCCAGAACAACAGCTCGTATGGGTGATCATATCACATTAGCGATCGATCCAGAGAAGATTCACTGCTTCGACAAAGAAACTGAATTGACAATTACCAACTAATTCGGTAAAACAGACTAAATGGGACCGGGTACAGTATTTGTACCCGGTTTTTTTATGATGTTGCCATTCACTGATTTTTTATGATGTTGCCATTCACTGATTTTTTGTGTATGATAGCATAGGAAAAAAGTGTTAAGTTTTATAAATAACGATTGCAAAACAAACATGTGTTCTATATAATGAATAACGAAAGGAATGGGGCGTATGATATCAAACCATAAGATACAGACTGCGTTAGATGAGATCAAGGAGATTTCCAAGATCGATCTGGCATTATATTCAGAAAAAGGAAAACTGGTTGCGGCTACCTTTGAACCGGAAGTAGATATGGAAGAGGCTGTAACCTCATTTGCAGTGTCTATGGCGGAGAGCCAGATGTTATCCGGCTGCCACTTTTTTAAAGTTATGGTAGAGGGCGAAGTAGAGTACATTCTTTTGACAAGATCATCCGCAGAAGATGCTTATATGGTTGGAAGACTGGCAGTATGTCAGATCCGGAATCTTGCGGCTGCGTATATGGAGCAGTTTGACCGTAATAATTTTATGCAGAACATCCTGCTTGGCAATATGTTAGTTGTGGATATGTATAACAAAGCCCAGAAGTTACATATTGAACAGGCAGAGCGTGTTGTATTTGTGATCGAGATTGATGGCAAGAAGGATGCCACCGCCATGGAAACAGTGAAGAATCTGTTTGTGACGAAGACAAGGGATTATGTGACTGAGGTGGACGAGCAGAGCATTGTTCTGATCAAAGATGCCAGAGATATGAAAGAGGACGAAGAACTGCAGACGTTGGCAAATATGATCGTTGATAATATGCATACAGAGGCTATGGTGAAGGTTCGTGTTGGCTATGGCAACCGCGTGAATAATCTGCAGGATATTGCCAAATCCTATCAGGAAGCCAAGATGGCATTGGAAGTTGGAAGGATTTTCTATGCAGAGCGTGAGACGATCGCATACAGTCTGCTCGGAATTGGACGACTGATCTATCAGCTTCCGATGAGTTTATGCGAAATGTTTATCCATGAAGTGTTCGGAGACGAAGTGCCGGATATTTTTAATGAGGAGATCAATACGACGATCCAGAAGTTTTTTGAGAATAATCTGAATATCTCAGAGACAGCGAGACAGCTATATGTTCACAGAAATACGCTAGTGTATCGTCTGGAACGTCTGGAAAAAGCAATCGGGCTGGATATCCGCAAGTTTGATGATGCGATGACATTCAAGATCGCAATGATGGTCATTGCACATATGAACCAGCAGAAGGTAGAGGAATAAAGAACGATTCCAAACCATGGCAGAGAAGATACTGGGTGGTTATGAATCAGGAGTGAGTGAGGTAAGAGATGGCAAGTTATGATGAGCATAGCATATCGGTTTTAGAAGGGTTAGAAGCTGTCCGGAAAAGACCGGGAATGTATATCGGAAGTGTTTCCAGAAAGGGATTGAACCACCTGATCTATGAGATCGTAGACAACTCTGTGGATGAGCATCTGGCAGGGGCATGTGATACGATCCATGTCACATTGGAGAAGAATGGTTCCTGTACGGTAGAAGATAATGGACGAGGCGTTCCGGTCGGAATGCACGCCAAAGGTGTTTCGGCAGCACGTCTTGTGTACACAACCTTACATGCCGGCGGTAAGTTTGATGATTCCGCATATAAGACGAGTGGAGGGCTTCACGGAGTAGGTTCTTCCGTTGTCAATGCATTGTCTGTTTATATGGATGTGGAGATCAGCAGAGAGGGGTATATTCATCACGACCGCTATGAGAGAGGCGTTCCGGTTGTGGAATTGGAGAATGGATTGCTTCCTAAGATTGGCAAGACAAAAAAGACCGGAACTAAAGTAAACTTTCTCCCAGATCCGGAGATTTTTGAAAAGACGAGATTCAAAGAGGATGAGATCAAAAGCCGTATGCATGAGACCGCATATCTGAATCCGAAACTTACGATCATTTATGAGGATCGCCGCGGCGAGGAAGTCGAACATATCGTATATCATGAGGAAGATGGAATCCGTGGTTTTGTAAAGGATCTGAATAAAAATACAGAAGTGCTTCATGATGTTGTTTATTTTAAAGGGGAATGTGAAGGTATTACTGTGGAAGCAGCATTCCAGTACACGAATGAATTTCATGAGAATATCCTTGGATTCTGTAATAATATCTTTAATGCCGAGGGCGGTACACACATCACGGGATTTAAAACGGTATTTACAACTGTCATTAATTCCTATGCGAGAGAACTTGGTATTTTAAAAGACAAAGACGTGAACTTTACCGGAGCGGATGTCAGGAATGGAATGACTGCAGTTGTTTCCATCAAGCATCCTGACCCGAGATTTGAGGGACAGACAAAGACGAAACTAGATAACCAGGATGCGTCGAAAGCCACTGCAAAAGTGACCGGCGACGAGATCCAGTTATTTTTTGATAAGAATTTAGAGACACTCAAAACGGTCATTTCCTGTGCGGAAAAAGCGGCAAAGATCCGTAAGACCGAGGAACGTGCCAAGACCAATCTGCTCACTAAGCAGAAGTTTTCATTTGACTCCAACGGAAAACTTGCAAACTGTGAGAGCAGGGATGCTTCCATCTGTGAGATCTTCATCGTTGAGGGAGATTCCGCCGGAGGTTCTGCAAAGACGGCGAGAGACAGGAATTATCAGGCAATCCTGCCGATCAGAGGCAAGATCCTGAATGTGGAAAAAGCCAGCATTGACAAGGTTTTGGCAAATGCAGAGATCAAGACCATGATCAATGCGTTTGGCTGTGGTTTTTCAGAAGGCTACGGAAATGATTTTGATATCACAAAACTCCGCTATGACAAGATCATCATCATGGCGGATGCCGACGTGGACGGAGCACATATCTCAACACTGCTTCTGACACTGTTTTACCGGTTTATGCCGGAACTTATCTACGAGGGGCATGTCTATGTTGCAATGCCGCCGTTGTATAAGGTAATCCCGAATAAGGGAGAAGAAGAATATCTGTATGATGATGCGGCTTTGGAAAAATACAGAAAATCACATAAAGGAAGCAATTTTACATTACAGCGTTACAAAGGTCTTGGCGAGATGGATGCTGAGCAGTTATGGGAAACTACACTCAATCCGGCAAGCAGAATGTTGAAGCGGATTGAGATTGAAGATGGACGAATGGCTTCGGATATCACAGAACTTCTCATGGGAAATGATGTTCCACCGAGAAAAACGTTTATTTATGAGCATGCGCATGATGCAGAATTAGATGTATAACAGGTAAAAATTTAACATATTGCAAGAGAATGGCAGAAGCACAAGGCTGTAGGATAAGTTGTGAATCAGAAACGACAGACAGTTAAGTGAACAAAGCAATATGGAGTGTCTACAGAAAATATATGGGAGATTAATAGAGAGGATATATGATGCAGCAGGAAGAACAGATTATCCGTACCGAGTATTCGGAACTGATGCAGAAATCTTATATAGATTATGCGATGAGTGTTATTATCGCAAGGGCGTTGCCGGATGTCCGGGACGGTTTAAAACCGGTACAGAGAAGAACCTTATATGATATGTATGAACTTGGAATCCGATATGACAAGCCGTACCGTAAATGTGCGCGTATTGTCGGCGATACCATGGGTAAATATCATCCACATGGAGACAGTTCCATTTATGATGCGCTTGTCGTGATGGCGCAGGAGTTCAAAAAAGGTCTGCCGCTCGTGGATGGTCATGGTAACTTTGGTTCGATCGAGGGAGACGGCGCGGCTGCGATGCGTTATACAGAAGCACGTCTGCAGAAAATTACACAGGAAGCGTTTTTGTCCGACTTGGATAAAGATGTGGTGGATTTTGTGCCAAACTTTGATGAGACAGAGAAGGAGCCGGAGGTCTTACCGGTTAAGATCCCAAATCTTCTGGTAAATGGTTCAGACGGAATTGCAGTCGGCATGGTGACAAGCACTCCGCCACATAATTTAGGGGAAGTGATTGACGGTGTGATCGCTTATATCAAGAATCCGGATATTAACACAGAACAGATGATGGAATATATTCCGGGACCGGATTTTCCGACAGGAGGAATCATTGCAAACAAGGATGATCTGCTCCAGATATATTCTACGGGTATGGGAAAAATCAAAATCCGTGGAAAAGTGGAAGTAGAACAGGTCAAGGGTGGCAAAGAGCGCATCGTTATCACCGAGATCCCTTATACAATGATCGGTGCGAATATCGGCAAGTTTTTAAATGATGTATACAGTCTGGTTGAGACAAAGAAGACGAATGACATTGTGGATATCACAAACCAGTCATCCAAAGAGGGTATCCGTATCGTGTTAGAACTCCGCAAGGGAGCAGATACACAGAATCTCATCAATCTCTTGTATAAGAAGACAAAGTTAGAGGACACGTTTGGTGTGAACATGCTGGCAGTTGCAGAGGGACGCCCGGAAACATTAGGTCTTGTGCCGATCATCCGTCATCATGTGAAGTTCCAGTATGAGCTGGCAACAAGAAAATATCAGACTTTACTGAAAAAAGAATTAGATAAAAAAGAAATCCAGGAAGGCTTGATCAAGGCGTGTGATGTGATCGACCTGATCATAGAAATCCTTCGTGGAAGTAAGAATGTAAAAGACGCGAGAGCCTGTCTGACAGATGGTGTAACAGATAATATCAGTTTCAAGTCTGCACAGTCAGAAAAAATGGCATCAGAGCTCCGGTTTACAGAGCGTCAGACGACTGCTATTTTAGAGATGCGCCTGCAGAAGCTGATCGGTTTGGAGATTGAAGCGCTGATGAAAGACCATGAGGAGACATTGAAGAACATTGCCACCTATGAAGATATTTTAGGCAATCGGGCAACTATGGCAAAAGTGCTGATCAAAGAACTTCAGTCTTATAAGAAGCAGTATGCAGTTCCAAGAAAAACAGTGATCGACAACTTGGAAGAAGCGGTTGTGGAAGAAAAGAAGATCGAGGAAATGGACGTTGTATTCCTGATGGATCGCTTTGGCTATGCGAAGACAGTGGATGTCAGTGTTTACGAGAGAAACAAAGAGGCGGCAGACGCAGAGAACCGTTATGTTTTAACCTGTAAGAATACGGATAAAATCTGCATTTTCACAAACAAAGGGCAGATGCATCTGTTGAAAGTGCTTGATCTTCCATATGGAAAGTTCCGTGATAAAGGTATTCCAATTGACAACTTGAGCAACTACAACAGTAGTGAGGAAAACTTTGTCTATATTATCAATCTTGGCGCAATCGTTCATTCCAGACTGTTATTTGGAACGAAAACTGCCATGTTAAAAATGGTAGACGGAAGCGAATTTGACGTGGCAAAGAGAACAACCGCTGCAACGAAGTTAAATGATGAAGATGAACTTCTGATCGTGCGTGCAGTCACTGGTGAGGAAACCGTTGTCATGCAGTCTGAGAAAGAAATGTTTCTGCGTATTGAGGCATCTACAATTCCGGAAAAGAAAAAGGGAGCAGTCGGAGTGCGTGGCATGAAACTGAATGCCGGAGATGCGTTGAGTAACATTTATGTATTAGACGGAGAGAATGAGCAGACTGTCGAAGTAAAAGGAAAAGAAGTCGTTTTAAACCGGCTTCGCATTGGAAACCGTGACACCAAGGGAACGAAGCGGTAAGGTGAGAAATCACGCTGACAGAGAATGTATGCTTCTTAGTGAAATAGGAGAAAGCATAGAAGATATAGAAAAGCAGGAGTTGTGACAGGCATGGATTACGAGCAGGCGAGAGCATATGCTGCAAACGTCAGCAGGTCTGGAAGTATATTAGGACTTGACAGTATTGAAAATTTAATGCAGGAACTTGGGAATATACAGGAAAAACTCAAGACCATCCATATCGCAGGAACGAATGGAAAAGGTTCTGTCGGCGCTTATTTAGAGCAGGTGCTCATAGAAGCTGGATACCGGGTAGGCAGATATACTTCTCCGGCTGTGTTTGATCCTATGGAAGTGTGGCGGATCAATCTGGAGTCTATGAGCCATGAGGATTATGCGGATATCATAGGGCAGGTGAAGTGTGCCTGTGACCGAATGACAGAAAAGGGACTGGAGCATCCGACCATATTTGAAGTGGAAACAGCAATGGCATTTTTATATTTTTATCAGAAAAAATGCGATTATGTACTGCTGGAAGTGGGAATGGGCGGCAGAACGGATGCCACGAATCTGATCCAAAAGCCAGTCTGCTCCGTGATCACATCAGTCAGCATGGATCATATGCAGTTTCTGGGAAGTACGCTGTCGGAAATTGCTTATGCAAAGGCTGGAATTATCAAAAAAGATTGTCCGGTCGTAACGACCATGCAAAAAGAGGCAGCAATGGAAGTGATAAAGGCAGAGGCAGAAAAGCAGCATGCAAGGCTTTTTATTTCAAATACTTCCAAAGTGACAGGAGAAAAAGATTCTATCAGAGAGATCCGGTTTGCATATCCGGGAATTGGAACAGTGACGACACATCTTACAGGTGCTTATCAGGTGGAAAATGCCTGTCTGGCAATCAAGGTACTAAAAGAAGTACTTAAAATCGCGGATCAGACCATTATAAGAGGAATAGAAAAGACGGTGTGGCCTGGCAGATTTGAAATCGTGGGAGAAAAGCCGCTTTTTATCATTGACGGTGCACATAATGAGGATGCCGCTTTTAAATTAAGGCAAACTGTGGAAAATTATTTTACAAACATTCCGATAACTTATATAATAGGGGTACTTGCAGATAAAGAGCATGGAAAAGTGCTGAAAACGATGCTGCCTTACGCCGGAGCAGTTTTTACAGTCACACCGGACAATCCGAGGGCAATGAAAGCGGAAGAATTGGCGTCTGAGGCAGAAAAAATCGTCGACAGTATGTGGATAGAGAACGCAGAAATGCCAAAACAGGTGCAAAAGCCAGAAGTGAAAGCGTGCAGTTCCATTGTCGAGGCAGTGAAATGTGCAATGGCATGTACGCCGGAGAATGGCGTGATACTCGCGTTTGGTTCATTGTCGTATCTGAAGGATATAAAGCCATGCATTTTCAGTATAGATAAAGAAGGATAAAAAGATGGATAAAGAGAAAATACAAGAGGGAGTCAGATTAATATTGGAAGGAATCGGGGAAGACCCGGACAGAGAGGGACTTCTTGACACCCCGGATCGGATCGCAAGGATGTATGAGGAGATTTTTGGCGGACTGACACAGACAGCGGAGGAACCGTTATCCAAAACCTTTCACGTAAAAGACAATGCAATGGTTTTAGAAAAAGATATTACGTTTTACTCTACCTGTGAACATCATTTTATGCCTTTTTATGGGAAAGCACATATCGCATATATTCCGGACGGAAAAGTTGTAGGCTTGAGTAAGCTTGCGAGAACAGTGGAAGTGTATGCAAAGCGTCCTCAGATTCAGGAGCAGCTCACAGCGCAGATTGCAGATGCGTTAATGGAATATTTAAAGCCACAGGGCGCAATGGTCATGTTAGAAGCAGAGCATATGTGTATGACTATGCGTGGTGTGAAAAAGCCTGGAAGTAAGACCGTAACCTTTGTAACACGCGGTGCTTTCGCAGAGGATGAAAAGCTACAGAGACAGTTTTTTGAATTAGTGAAAGCTTGAACATGAGGAAATGTATAGATTATGGCATAAAAACAGCGGTATGAAAATGCCAGATGACAAGTCGGGAAAGGTTAGAATTATGAGAATAGGCAGCAGGGATTTTGCGACAACAGGACATACTTATATTATGGGAATTTTAAATGTGACACCGGATTCCTTCTCAGATGGTGGAAAGTTCAATCAGATGGATGCAGCGTTAAAGCATGCTGAGGAGATGATAGCAGATGGTGCGGCAATCCTTGACATCGGCGGCGAATCCACAAGACCGGGATATACAAAGATTTCGGATGAGGAGGAGATCAGCCGCGTTGTTCCGGTGATCGAAGCAGTGAAAAAAGAGTTTGATATACCGATTTCTGTGGATACTTACAAAAGCTGCGTAGCAAAGGTGGCAGCAGAGGCGGGAGCAGATCTGATCAATGATATCTGGGGATTAAAATATGACGATCATATGGCAGATGTCATTGCAAAATCCGGACTGGCATGCTGCCTCATGCATAATCGTGACAATGCAGAATATCAGAATTTCATGGAAGATATGAAACAGGATCTGCGTGAGACTATTGCACTCGCGAAGGCGGCAGGAATTGAAGACGATAAAATTATTTTAGATCCGGGGGTTGGATTCGCGAAAAGTTATGAGAATAATCTGGAAGTGATCCGCCGACTGAAAGAGTTCAATGAATTAAAATATCCGGTGCTGCTTGGCACATCAAGGAAGTCTGTGATCGGATTGACAATTGACCTTCCGGCAGCAGAGCGTGTGGAGGGAACACTTGTCACAACGGTTATGGCAGTGGAAGCAGACTGCATGTTTGTGCGTGTGCATGATGTAAAAGAAAATTATCGTGCGATTCAGATGACAGAGGCGATCCTATATGGAAAAAAGAAGATTTGAGAAGAAATGTATTGCTTGTGATTGAGAAAAAGATAAAGTTTAGATCGCATGGAAAATATGGTACACGGTGAGCAGAGGAGAATTAAAGGATATTAATAATGACAGGAGATTTTATTAAAATAACAAACTTAAAGGTGTTTGCACATCATGGAGTTTTCCCAGAGGAAACGAGGGATGGACAGGATTTTTATGTAAATGCAAAGCTTTTTTTAGACTGCAGAAAAGCAGGAAAGACGGATGAACTTTCCGATTCTTTGAATTATGGGGAAGCCAGTCATTTTATCACGGATTTTTTACAGAATCATACATATAAATTGATCGAGAGCGTCGCTGAGCAGCTGGCACAGGCGATGCTTCTTTCTATGCCGATTTTAAAAGGTGTGGAAATTGAATTATGTAAACCACATGCGCCAATCGGACTTCCTTTTGAAAATGTTTCGGTGACAATCGAAAGACAGTGGCATCAGGCGTATCTGGCGGTTGGTTCGAATCTGGGGGATAAAAATACCTACATTCAGAATGGAATCGAAGAACTGCGCCAGATCAGAGAAATCAAAGACATTATTGTCTCAGAACTTCTGGTGACAAAGCCTTACGGTGGTGTGGAGCAGGACGATTTTGTCAATGGAGCGATTGCGTTAAAGACGCTTTTTACACCGCAGGAGTTACTGGAAAAACTGCATGAGATCGAGCAGCACGCAAACCGGGAACGACTGATCCATTGGGGACCTAGAACTTTGGATCTGGACATTATTTTTTATGATAAGCTTGTCTATGAAGATGAGAACCTGATCATTCCACACATTGATATGCAAAACAGGGATTTTGTGTTAAAGCCGTTATCAGAGCTTTGCCCGAATTACCGCCATCCGGTTCTGGGAAAAACGGTAGTGCAGTTGCTTGGTGAACTGAAGGAACGCTAGATAAATTAGTTTGGTACAGTTGGTGCAATTTTTATGGAAATAAAGGAAACAGTTGATTTATGATAAAAGCAATTTTATTTGACTTAGATGGAACCATTATCAATTCCGAAGAAGGAATCACGAAGTGTGTGCAGTATGCATTGAAAAGCTTCGGAGTAGACGAACCGGATCTGAAAAAGCTGTTGTGTTTTATCGGACCGCCGCTTGAACCTGTTTTTCGGGAAAAATATGGATTTGACAAGGAAAAGGCATGGCAGGCAGTTTTAAAATACCGCGAGCGGTTTGATAAGACGGGTATTTTTGAGTGTGAATTGTACGACGGTGTGGCAGAGGCAATCAGAGAACTGAAAGAAGAAGGGTATGTGATCGCACTGGCTTCCTCGAAACCAGAGACTGCGTGCAGACGTATTCTGGATCATTTTTCCCTGACATCCTATTTTGATGAGATTGTGGGATCTACGCTGGATGGAAGTATCAGCACAAAGCAGCAGGTGTTAGAAGAACTTGGCAGAAGAATGGCACATATGCAGATCACGAAAGAGGAGATGTGTCTGATCGGTGACACCGAGTATGATGCGATCGGAGCCAGCCAGTTTGGAATCCGCTGTATCGGTGTTTCCTACGGATTTGGGAAAAAAGAGCAGTTAGAGCAAGCAAGTGCATACTGTGTCTGCGACAGCGTGACAGAGGTGGTGGAGGTATTACATCATATGTAATCTGTTATATCTAAGAGCAGAAGATAATAGCAGGAGAAATCGAGAGGAATAGCAGCATGAAAACAAAAACAGGTTTTAAACTGTGGCAGATTATCTATCCAATTGGTATCTATTATGTGGTATCGAGTCTGATATACTTTGTGTTAGGACTTTTTATGGGCGATGAACAGCAGACTTATATGCTGCGGCAGTTGATCTGTTCGGCAGCAACAATTCCTGTCACTATGAGCTTTTATAAGCAGGATAAGATCGCTGAGGACATTGTATATGGAAACGGAACGGAAAAATGGAATCGGAAAAGAACGTGGGAAGCTGTTCTTACAGTTCTTGGGGCAGTGACGCTTGGAATCGCCGTCAATAACGTGATCGCAATGACACCGTTGGTTCAGATGTCGGAAGGATTTCAGGAGGCAAACCAGTCCTTTTTTGCGGGAACTGTGATATTCGAATTGTTGGGTTCCTGTTTTGTGATACCAATTGCAGAGGAATTACTGTTCCGGGGTGTTGTATACAAGCGTTTAAAGCTATATCTTGGTGTTACTCCGGCGTTATTTGGCTCTGCGATTATTTTTGGTGTGATGCATGTGAATCTGGTGCAGTTTTTGTATGCATCCGTCATCGGTTTGTTTCTTGCATTTGTGCTGGAAAAAACAGGAAAGTTTATCATGCCGGTTCTGGGACATATTGCAGCCAATCTCATTGCAGTTATGCGGACAGAGACTGGCTGGCTGGATTTTAGCTTTTATCCGACCGTGTCCGGAATTTTATTTACAGTGGTATTGCTGGTGATCGGAGTAACGGTTGTCTGGTGGTTTTATAAGCGGGACTGCTGTTAAAGACATAACTGATACACTACAATTCCCACACAATTCAAGAAAAACCGCCCGTATCAATACCTCACCACATAAAATCTCAAAAAAAATTATCCCATAATACAACAAGAATTGTTTTTATGAGACCAATATCGTGAAAATATTAACTAAAAAGTATATACAATTAGATGCATAAATTAAGAATATTCAAATTATCAGACAATAACTCAAAAAAATAGATAGACAAAGAAATAAAAAAGTTGTATATTACAAAGTAACAAAAACAAAATAATTCATGAAGCAAAGGCGCTTAGATACCCAATCGATCATTGGGTTATTTGAGCGCTCTTTTTATTTCCAAGGGAAGTTTACTTCCACGGAAGGCAGCAATTTCTATTTGAATTAAGAAAGGAAGTCTAAGATGAAAGAGCAGCAGAAGGAACAGAAAAACACATCTGTGAAAATGGTCACTCTGAACAAATTTGCACCAAAAGATTTTCAAACGAAAACAGACGGAATGTACGATCCGGCATTTGAACATGACAACTGCGGTATCGGTTCCGTTGTCAATATTAAAGGTATCAAGACACATGAGACGGTCGAGAATGCTTTGAAAATTGTTGAAAACTTAAAACACAGAGCAGGAAAAGACGCAGAAGGAAAGACCGGAGACGGTGTTGGTATTCTTTTGCAGATTTCCCATAAATTCTTTACCAAGGCTGTAAAACCTTTAGGAATCGAACTTGGAGGAGAGAGAGATTATGGTATCGGTATGTTTTTCTTCCCACAGGATGAATTAAAACGCAACCAGGCAAAGAAAATGTTTGAAGTCATTGTACAGAAAGAGGGCATGGAGTTTTTAGGCTGGAGAGAAGTGCCAATCGATCCGACCAAGCTTGGACAGAAAGCGATCGATTGTATGCCATACATCATGCAGGGGTTTGTGAAACGTCCGAAGAATGTGGAAAAAGGACTTCCTTTTGACCGGAAACTGTATGTGGCAAGACGTGTCTTTGAACAGTCCAATGATGATACATATGTCGTTTCCTTATCCAGCAGAACAATTGTATACAAGGGAATGTTTCTGGTAGAGCAGCTTCGTTTGTTCTTTGCGGATCTTCAGGACAAAGATTACGAATCTGCAATTGCAACGGTTCATTCACGTTTTTCTACCAATACAAATCCAAGCTGGGAGAGAGCGCATCCAAACCGTTTCATCGTACATAACGGTGAGATCAATACCATCAAAGGTAACGCAGATAAGATGCTTGCCCGCGAGGAGACCATGGAGTCTGAATTTTTAAAAGGAGAATTACAGAAGGTTCTCCCGGTTGTCAATACAGAAGGTTCCGATTCAGCAATGCTCGATAACACATTGGAATTTCTTGTGATGAGTGGTATGGACCTGCCGCTTGCAGTGATGATCTTAATTCCGGAACCATGGGCAAATAACAACCTGATGTCCCAGAAGAAAAAAGATTTTTACCAGTATTATGCGACGATGATGGAGCCGTGGGACGGACCTGCATCCATTCTTTTCTCCGATGGTGATATTATGGGAGCAGTGCTTGACCGTAACGGACTCCGTCCTTCCCGTTATTACATTACGGATGACGATTATCTCATTCTTTCCTCAGAGGTCGGTGTACTTGACATTGATCCAACAAAGATTGTAGTAAAAGAGAGACTCCGTCCGGGAAAAATGCTTCTGGTAGATACCGTAAAGGGAAGAGTGATCGACGACGACGAGTTAAAAGAGACTTATGCAGGCAAACAGCCTTACGGTGAATGGATTGACCGCAACCTGTTAAATTTAAAAGATTTGAAGATTCCAAACCAGCGTGTGCCGGAATACACCAAAGAAGAACGCCAGAGAATGCAGAAGGCATTTGGTTATACTTATGAATCTTTGAGGGATGCCATTTTACCAATGGCAAAAAATGGTGGCGAGGGAACATCTGCAATGGGTATCGATACACCGCTGGCAGCGTTGGCAACCGATCATCAGCCATTGTTTAACTACTTCAAGCAGTTGTTTGCACAGGTTACCAACCCGCCAATCGACTCGATCCGTGAAAAAGTGGTAACATCCACAACTGTTTACATCGGAGAAGACGGTAACCTTCTGGAAGAAAAAGCGATTAACTGTCAGGTGTTAAAGGTCAACAATCCAATCCTGACCAACACAGACCTGATGAAAATTAAAAATATGAAAGTAGATGGCTTTAAGGTAGAAGTCATTCCAACGACCTACTACAAGAGTACAAGTCTGGAAAAAGCCATTGAGCGTCTGTTTGTGGAAGCCGATCGTGCATACAGAGACGGTGCAAATATTTTGATCCTTTCCGACCGTGGCGTGGACGAATATCATGTGCCGATCCCTTCACTGCTTGCCGTATCTGCTTTACAGCAGCATCTGGTAAAGACGAAAAAGAGAACTGCCGTTGCCATGATCTTAGAGTCCGGTGAACCGCGAGAAGTACATCATTTTGCAACACTGTTAGGCTATGGTGCCTGTGCAATCAACCCGTATCTGGCGCAGGATACCGTAAAACAGCTGGTAGACGAGCACATGCTTGACAAAGATTACTATGCAGCAGTGGACGATTACAATGCAGCGATTTTAAACGGCATTGTAAAAATCGCTTCCAAAATGGGTATTTCCACAATCCAGTCTTACGAGGGTTCGAAAATCTTCGAGGCGATCGGTATTGATTCCGACGTGATCGATAAGTATTTCACAAATACGGTCAGCCGTATCGGTGGAATCACTTTAAAAGATATTGAAAATGATGTGAATGAATTACATTCTGCGGCATACGATCCGCTTGGTTTGGAAACAGATCTTACTTTAGACAGCAGAGGACGCCATAAGATGAGAAGTGGTGCAGACCAGCACCTTTACAATCCGGCAACCATTCATTTATTACAGGAATCCACAAAACGTGGCGACTACAATCTGTTCAAACAGTACACAGATCTTGTAAACAGTGAGGAAAAGGACGGCTGCATCCGCGGACTTATGGATTTCAACTATCCGAAGAAAGGCGTTCCGATCGAGGAAGTAGAGAGCGTCGATTCCATTGTGACAAGATTTAAGACAGGTGCGATGTCCTACGGTTCCATTTCACAGGAAGCACATGAGACACTTGCCATTGCGATGAACAGACTTCACGGAAAATCCAACACCGGTGAAGGTGGTGAAGATTATGAACGAATCGCAAGCAAGAACACAGCCGTAGACAGATGCTCCAAGATCAAACAGGTTGCATCCGGCCGATTTGGTGTTACAAGCCAGTACTTAGTCAGTGCGGAAGAAATCCAGATCAAAATGGCGCAGGGAGCAAAACCAGGCGAAGGTGGACATCTTCCAGGCAAAAAGGTTTATCCGTGGATTGCAAAAACAAGACTTTCCACACCGGGCGTATCACTGATCTCGCCACCACCACATCACGATATTTATTCCATCGAGGATTTGGAGCAGTTGATCTTTGACTTGAAGAACTCTAACAGAGCGGCAAGAATTTCCGTAAAACTTGTTTCGGAGGCTGGTGTCGGAACCGTTGCAGCAGGTGTTGCAAAAGCAGGCGCTCAGGTTGTGCTGATTTCCGGTTATGACGGCGGTACAGGTGCTGCTCCGGCAAGTTCGATCCACAACGCAGGACTTCCGTGGGAACTTGGACTTGCAGAGACACATCAGACTTTAATTATGAATGGACTTCGTAATAAAGTAAGAATTGAGACAGACGGTAAACTCATGAGTGGCCGTGATGTTGCAATCGCCGCTTTACTTGGCGCTGAGGAATATGGTTTTGCAACCGCTCCGCTTGTAACAATGGGCTGTGTCATGATGCGTGTCTGTAACTTGGATACCTGTCCGGCAGGTATTGCAACCCAGAATCCGGAGCTTCGGAAACGTTTTGCAGGAAAACCGGAATATGTGGAAAACTTCATGAAGTTTATCGCAGAGGAACTCCGCGAATACATGGCAAAACTTGGCTGCAGAACCGTGGATGAAATGGTTGGACGAAGCGACCTCTTAAAAGTCCGGGAAGATTTGACTGGACGTGAGAAAGAGATTGATCTTTCTAAGATTTTGAACAATCCATACGCAGGACCGAAGGAAAAAGTAACTTTTGATCCAAAACATGTATATGACTTCGAACTGGAAAAATCAAAAGACGAGACGGTACTTTTAAAACAGCTTGGCTCTGCACTTGCAAATAAACAGCGCAGAAGCATTGATGTGGAAGTGACGAACACAGACCGTTCCTTCGGTACGATTTTTGGTTCCGAGATAACAAAAAAATATGGAACCGGCTTAGAGGAAGACACATTTGTAGTAAAATGTACCGGTGCAGGAGGACAGAGTTTCGGAGCATTTATCCCGAAAGGATTGACGCTTGAACTTGTCGGCGATTCCAACGATTATTTCGGAAAAGGACTTTCCGGTGGAAAATTAGTTGTCTATGCCCCGGCTGGCGTGAAATACAAAAAAGATGAGAATATCATCATCGGTAACGTAGCCCTTTATGGCGCAACGAGCGGAAAAGCATTTATCAGCGGTGTGGCTGGCGAACGTTTCTGTGTGCGTAACTCAGGAGCCTCAGCCGTTGTAGAAGGTGTCGGCGATCATGGCTGTGAGTACATGACAGGCGGACGTGTCGTTGTTTTAGGTAAAACCGGCAAAAACTTTGCGGCTGGTATGAGCGGCGGTATCGCTTATGTGTTAGATGAGGATAACGACCTTTACACCCGCATGAACAAAGAGATGGTATTTTCTGAGGAAGTATCCAATAAATATGATGTTATGGAATTAAAAGACATGATCAAAGAGCATGTGGCATTTACCAATTCCGAAAAAGGCAAGGAAATTCTGGATAACTTCAGTGAGTATCTGCCGAAATTTAAGAAAGTAATCCCGTATGATTACAACCGTATGCTGATGGCTATTGTTCAGATGGAAGAAAAAGGTTTGTCGTCCGAACAGGCACAGATTGAAGCATTCTATGCAAACACGAGAGGATAAGAAAAAGAATCTGAGAATCTGAACAAAATCAGAGAAAAACAGCAAAGACGGAAAATGGAGGAAATATCATGGGAAAACCAACCGGATTTATGGATTATAAAAGAGAAACATCGGTGAGTGAAGCACCTTTAGAGCGAATCAAAAACTTTAATGAATTCCATACACCACTTTCAAAAGAAGAACAGCAGATACAGGGCGCACGCTGTATGAACTGCGGTGTCCCATTCTGCCAGGCAGGGATGAATATCATGGGAATGACGAGCGGATGCCCGTTACATAACCTTGTTCCGGAGTGGAATGATCTTGTATACACAGGCAACTGGGAGCAGGCGTATAACCGTCTGAAAAAGACGAACAACTTCCCTGAGTTTACATCGAGGGTATGTCCTGCACTATGTGAAGCAGCATGTACCTGTGGACACTGGGGCGATGCTGTTACCTGTAAGGAAAATGAACATGGCATTATCGAGAACGCTTATGAGCAGGGCTATGCGAAAGCAAAACCACCGAGAGTCCGCACAGGAAAGAAAGTTGCAGTCATCGGTTCCGGTCCTGCCGGACTGGCAGTGGCTGACCAGTTAAATAAAAGAGGACATCTTGTGACTGTTTACGAGCGGGACGACAGAGTGGGCGGACTTTTAATGTACGGAATACCGAATATGAAACTGGAAAAATGGGTAATCGACCGCAAAATCAACATTATGAAAGAGGAAGGCATTACATTTGTTACAAATACGAATGTCGGCAAAGATGTCAAAGCTGCAAAACTGTTAAAAGAATATGACAGGATCGTGCTTGCCTGCGGAGCCAAAAATCCAAGAGATATCAAAGCACCGGGCAGGGACGCAAAGGGCATCTATTTTGCAGTAGATTTCTTAAAAGCAACCACAAAGAGCCTTTTGGATTCTGACTTGAAAGACAATCAGTACATTTCTGCAAAAGGAAAAAGAGTGGTCATCATCGGAGGAGGTGACACCGGAAATGACTGTGTGGGAACTTCTATCCGACACGGTGCAGCAAGCGTGACACAGCTTGAGATGATGCCGAAAGCACCGGATACAAGAGCGGAAAATAACCCTTGGCCGGAATGGCCGAAAGTCTGCAAAACAGATTATGGTCAGGAGGAGGCAATCGCAGTGTTCGGACATGACCCACGTATCTATCAGACAACGGTAAAAGAATTTTTGAAGGACAAAAACGGAAATCTTTGCGGACTTGTCACGGTGAAGTTAGAGAATAAAAAAGACGAGAAAACAGGCCGCATGATGATGGCAGAAGTGTCGGGTTCCGAACAGAAAATGGATGCAGACCTTGTGCTGATTGCAGCCGGATTCTTAGGAACAGAAAACTATATCGCAAACGCATTTGGTGTGGATTTAAATGCCAGAACAAACGTTGCAACTGCTGAGGGAGCTTATGCAACCAATGTGAAAAACGTTTTCACCGCAGGGGATATGCACAGAGGACAGTCGCTTGTCGTATGGGCAATCCGCGAAGGACGTGAAGCTGCAAGGGAAGTGGATGAGAGTCTGATGGGATATTCGTATTTGTCGGTGCAGTAAAGACGGAATTATCATTTGTATGTCATTGTCTCAATTTTTTTAGATTATGTAAATTGCATATGATGACAATTTCAAAAAATAGAAAAGAACTGTTTGTTTTCAGAATTGGATTTTTTATAATTCTGAAAATAGAGCAGTTCTTTTTTGTTCTATTTTCTGCTGTTAAGGGGAGTTGCATTGGGAAAATACTTATGTTAGAATAAATCTAGTGAAAAGAAAATATTAAGATAGTATTTGAATGATTTCGGAAAGTGGGGGATTTAGAAATGGTTAAATACTTAGAAGCAGCAGAATGTATTTGCCTGGCAATATCTGTTTGCAATCTTATTGCAGTAGGTTTTGCAATGAAAAAACAGAAATCTATTAATAAAATAATCTATTTTGTTAATATTCTTGGCATTGTTGTGTTATCAAATCTTATTGTCTGGATGGAAGGCTGTTATGTGGATGAAAATAATTTAAGTGGCAGTGCAATTACGTTTATTTTGAACATTTGTAATATCGTATTTTTTATTGTGAGTAGTATAATGGGATTTAAATGCGAGAAGGCAGAATAAAGAATTGATAATATATGTTTTGATTTGATAAACGTTTATGCAGGAGTGGTAAATATAGGTATGCTTCAATTGGGCAGGAGATAATTTATGAAGAATAAATTATGTATATTATTTGCAATTGTTTTATTAATAGTTGGTGGATGCAATGAAAAGTCACAAAATTATTTTATAGGGACTATTTTGGAAATAACAGATAATTATTTTATTGTAAGTCCGGATGATTCGGAAACAATTAGGGAGACCAGTGATAATATATTAGTTCCAAAAGAGGTGGTATCAGCGAATGGAGTCCCAGAGCTGGCAGTTGGTGAGCGTATTCAGGTGGTTTATAATGAAATGGAGCAAACGGATGAAGGGGTAATTATAGACATTGTTTATGCAATATACAAAGAAAATGATTTGGAGGATACCCAAGAAAAAATGAATTTGTAAAAAATAAGTGAAGAAAACGATCTTAGAGAAAAAGCCAAAGTCTAACGACTTCGCTTTTTCTCTTTTTTTACACTGTATCCAAAAGTGCCGAGTTTTTTCCCAAGAAGAAAATATTCTCCGTGGGAATAAGTGACAAGACCACTCTGGTTTAATTCGAATTTACCTTTTTCATCGAGCAGGGTGTCATCAATGGTAACGCCCACAACATCAGCAAGGATCATGGAATGACTTCCGAGTGGCTTGATCTCGCAAACCTTACATTCGATATTTACCGGGCTTTCAGCAATGCCGGGTGCGTGGACGTGCTGGGACGGAAGTGGAGTTAAGTGCATTTCTTTGAATTTGTCAACGTTACGGCCGGAGCGGACACCACAGTAATCGGTTGCTTTCACCAGCTTTTCGGTTGTTAAATTAATCACAAATTCACCGGATTCCTCAATCAGATGATAGGAGTAGCGTTCCGGGCGGACGGAGATCGAAACCATTGGCGGATTCGTGCAGACGGTTCCAGCCCATGCAACGGTGATAATATTCGGTTTTCCCTCCAACTCAGGTCTGGTGCACAATGCATCTTTTTCGGCGGAACTCTGACAGCTCACCATGACCGCCGGGAGCGGATAGAGCATATTTCCCGGTTTCCAGTTTTGTTTTGCCATGATTGTAATCCTCTTTTATAAAAATAAATCGTTGTAATATCCCCAAATAATCTGTGATATAAAATCATGTTTCATCATTGGATATTACTTCAGAAGAATATCCATTAAATAAGCATAGACATCTTCATTTAAATTCTTCCAGTTGTTGCAGATTGCCTCTGCCTGTGCTCTGTTTTTGACACTTAAAGTCAGGTCAATCAGGTTTGTGTTGTGTTCGCGGTACTGACAGCGCACAGCGTAATCCTGATTTGGAGTCTTGTAATAATCTGCCAGAATGGAATTGTCGTTCCTTAGCTGCAGCTGATTCTTTTCGAGAAATGCCATTGTGTCGTGTTCAATGGCATCGGAAATTTTGTCTTTGAAAAATTCCAGTGTTTCTTTTCCGGCAGCAGTGATCGTGTACTGGGTGTTGCTGTGTGTGGATTCTGCATGAATCAAGTTTGCGTCATCAAGATCACTTATGACCTGCTGTACACGGAAATAATCGGTATAATCCTGCTCCAAGAAAAAGTTCGAAATCTGTGTATTGGTCAATGGAAAATCAACTTTATCCAACATGTTTAAAATTGTCAACTTATATATTGTAAAAGGTTCAGCCATGTAGTATACACCTCTTTCTTTCATGTGGGTATTAGACGTTATTGATATAGCTTTCCCTGCCACGTATCACGCTCCCGGAAGCGTTTGTGTATCGTATTTAAAACACGTTTTTTATCGGTGCTCCACAGTGGCGCAATCAAAAGGGAGCGCGGACCGTCTCCCGTGATGCGGTGCACGACCATTTCCGGTGGGAGATGTTCGATACAGGTCACGACAAAATCACAGTATTCTTCCAGTGAAAATACCGAAAAAGGATTGGTTTCGTAAAGAAGCGCCAGATCGGTATGCTTCAACACATGGAGAAGCTGTAATTTCACACCGTCAACCGGAAGATGTGCAACAGCGTCTACCGATGCAAGCATCATTTCTTCCGTCTCACCGGGCAGACCGAGAATCAGATGTGTGATCACAGTAAGATTGCGTTCTTTAAGCGCGTCTACAGCAGATAAATATTGTTCATAAGTAAAACCGCTTCGAATCTGCTGCAAAGTAGTGTCGTGAATGGACTGCAATCCAAGTTCAACCCAGACGGGCTTAAGCTTATTGAATTCGGTCAACAGATCCAGAACATCCTCCGGCAGACAGTCACAGCGCGTTCCAATGGAGAGCGCGACAATGGCCGGATGACAGATCGCCTCTGAAAAAAGTTCTCTCAAATAGGAAACGGGAGCATACGTGTTCGTATACGCCTGAAAGTATGCAATGAATTTTTTGCAGTTACTTTTTCCACGGATTCGTTCCTTTGCCTGTGCAATCTGTTCGGTAACAGACAAAGCAGGGGCAGTGGCAAAATCGCCACTGCCTCCGGCACTGCAAAAAATACAGCCACGTGAATCTAACGTTCCGTCGCGGTTCGGACAGGTCATGCCGCCATTTAAGGACAGGCGGTAGATTTTTTCACCAAACGTCTGCTTTAAATAATAGTCCAGGGAATAATAGGGTTTATCACCCCAGCGGTTTAAAAGTTCCATTTTATTTTACGATATGGGACTTTACAGCCTGACTTACGACTTCGGCAACACGAGGGTCAAAAGCCTCCGGCATAATAAATTCATCATTTAATTCTTCATCGGAAACAAGATGTGCCAGAGCCTCGGCGGCTGCAAGTTTCATTTCTTCTGTGATCTGTGTGGCACGTCCCTCCAGGGCACCTTTGAAGATTCCAGGGAAGGCGATCACATTGTTGACCTGGTTCGGGAAGTCGCTTCGTCCGGTTCCGACCACTCTTGCGCCTGCTGCTTTTGCGACATCCGGCATAATCTCAGGTACCGGATTTGCCATTGCAAAAAGAATGGAATCATGATTCATGGAAGCAACCATTTCAGGCGTTACGATATTAGGAGCGGAAACGCCAACAAAAATATCAGCGCCCTTTAATGCATCGGCGAGTGTTCCGGTAGCATTTTCCAAGTTCGTTACTTCGGTCATTTTTTTCTGCATCCAGTTTAAGTTCGGATAATCTTTTCCGATGATACCCTCGCGGTCGCACATGGTCACATGTTTAAATCCGTAAGTTAAAAGTAATTTTGTAATGGCAACACCGGCAGAACCGGCACCGTTTACAACGACTTTGCAGTCCTCTTTTTTCTTGCCTGTGACACGCAGACCATTGATGATACCTGCTAAAACTACAATTGCAGTTCCATGCTGGTCGTCATGAAATACCGGGATATCAAGCATTTCTTTTAAACGTTCCTCGATTTCAAAACAGCGCGGAGCGGAGATGTCTTCTAAGTTGATTCCACCGAAAGCAGGTGCAAGGTTTTTGATCGTTGTGATGATCTCCTCTGTGTCCTGTGTGTCTAAGCAGAGCGGAACAGCGTTCACATTTCCGAATTCTTTGAAAAGAACGCATTTTCCTTCCATAACCGGCATGGCAGCGTATGGTCCGATATTGCCAAGACCTAAAACGGCGCTTCCGTCTGAAATGACAGCCACGGTATTTGCTTTCATTGTATAAGTGTAGGCAGCTTCTTTATCCTCTGCAATGACTTTACAAGGCTCGGCAACTCCCGGCGTATATGCAATCGCAAGATCCTCTCTGGAATTGACCTTTGACTTTGCGATAGTTTCCAATTTACCATTCCACTCTTTATGCATGGCTAATGCTTTTTCTTTTAAATCCATGATATGAACCGTCTCCTTTATGTGAATATTTGTTTTAAAACTCTGAAAGTAATGATAACATTTCCTTTTTTATTAATCAAGAAAATTAGGACTTCCTATTTTGGAAAAAGTGTTGTATAATAAAATAAGTTACAGATTCATTTAGTCGATTCAGACGTTGTTCCCAAATGATACAATTATGATTAAGGAGTCATTGAATGAGAGAAAAATATGAAAGTTTATCAGCAACGGTTTTGCGTGATTTAGCAAAATCAAGAGGAATCAAAAACACTTCCACAATGAAAAAAGCGGATCTCGTAGAGGCAATGCTTGCAGAGGACGCAAAAAAGGAAAAAGAAAAAGCAGAAAAAGAACCGGAGAAAAAACAGGAACAGACGAATAGCACAGTGAAACCGGAGCGAAGAAAAGCAGACTCATCCGAACCAGCGAAAGAGGGAACAAAAGAGGGAGAGCGTGAGGATGCCAGCCAGGATGACACGATGAAAAATCTTGACAGTGGAATCACAGTGAACGGAATTCTTGAGGTTATGCAGGACGGATTCGGATTTATCCGTTCCGACAATTATCTGCCGGGCGAGAATGATGTTTATGTGTCGCCTTCCCAGATCCGCAGATTCAACCTTAAAACAGGAGATATCATCTGCGGTAACACAAGGATCAAAACACAGCAGGAGAAGTTCTCTGCATTATTATATATCACAACGATCAACGGTTATCAGCCGGGCGTGATCCAGCAGAGAAAGAATTTTGAAGATCTCACACCGATTTTCCCTAATGAGAGAATCCGTTTAGAGAGACCGGGCAGCAGTGTTGCAATGCGAATCGTGGATCTGATCTCGCCGATCGGTAAGGGACAGCGTGGTATGATCGTTTCCCAGCCAAAAGCAGGTAAGACAACCCTGTTAAAAGAAGTTGCAAAATCTGTTACCGCATCCAACCCGGACATGCACCTGATCATTTTACTGATCGATGAGCGACCGGAAGAAGTTACGGATATCAGGGAAGCAATTGAGGGAGAAAACGTAGAGGTTATCTATTCTACATTTGACGAATTGCCAGAACATCATAAGAGAGTATCTGAAATGGTTATCGAGCGTGCAAAGCGTCTCGTGGAGCATCACAAAGATGTTATGATCTTACTTGACAGTATCACACGTCTTGCAAGGGCATACAACCTCACTGTTCCACCAAGTGGACGTACGTTATCCGGTGGTCTTGATCCGGCAGCACTCCATATGCCAAAGAGATTTTTCGGTGCAGCCAGAAAAATGAGAGAGGGCGGCAGCCTTACCATTCTTGCAACAGCACTTGTGGATACCGGAAGTAAAATGGACGATGTTGTATACGAGGAGTTCAAGGGAACCGGTAACATGGAACTTGTACTTGACCGCAAGCTTTCCGAAAAACGTGTATTCCCGGCGATTGATATTGTAAAATCCGGAACCAGAAGAGAGGACCTGCTGCTTGATCCGGACGAGTTAGAGGCAGTGGAGATCATGCGAAAGGCATATAATGGTATGCGTGCAGATGAAGCGGTAGAGAATATCTTAAATATGTTTGCCCGCACCAAGAATAATAAAGAATACATCAGCATGGTAAAGAAAAATAGAATTATTTAAAAAAATATCTTGATTTACCATGATTCGTATGCTATACTTTAAAAGCTGTTTATCGGGATAAAGAATCTTTTACAGGTTCTGGACAGTTTTTTATATCGTGTATATTCTTGCAGTAAGTGCCATATGCGAATCGGGTATACGGGCATAAAGAGTATAGAACAAGCATAACAAATCAACGATAAGAATAGAAGAGGTGAAAATCATGAGAGAAGGAATCCATCCAGATTATTATCAGGCAACTGTTACATGTAACTGTGGAAATACATTTGTTACAGGATCAACAAAAGAAGATATCCACGTTGAGATCTGTTCTAAATGCCATCCATTCTACACAGGTCAGCAGAAAGCTAACAGAGCTGATGGTCGTATTGATAAGTTCAACAAGAAATACGGTATCAACAAATAGAAAAAAGTGGTTACAGATAAGGTTGAGGTTATTAAATCTCAACCTTTTTTAGAACATGGAAACTCTATGAGAAAGACATGGTTTTTAAAATGAAATATTCAGGAATTGGCGGACAGGCTGTCATGGAAGGCGTCATGATGAAGAATCAGGAAAAGTACGCCGTTGCAGTAAGAAAGCCTGACCATGAGATTGAGGTAAAGGTTTCAGAATATACTGGGATCATCCAAAATAAGAAAATAAGAAATATGCCGATTTTAAGAGGCGTATTCAGTTTTATAGAATCGCTTGTACTTGGAATGCAGACGTTGACGTATTCCGCTTCTTTTTTTGAGGATGAAGAAGCCGACAAGAAAAAAGAGACAATGTCGGAGCAGGAGCGTAAGAAACAGGAGCAGAAAGAGAAAAAACAGGAAAGTGCCATGCTGGGCGGAACCGTTGTGTTATCCATTGTTCTTGCCGTAGCAGTATTTATGATGCTTCCATATTATATATCCACACTGTTTCAGAAAGTGATCACATCCCAGTGGGTGATCGCACTGTTAGAAGGCGTGATCCGTCTGGTGATTTTCATCGGATATGTGGCGCTGATCTCTTTGATGAAAGATATCCGGCGTGTTTATATGTATCATGGTGCGGAGCATAAATGCATCAACTGCATCGAACATGGTCTGGATCTGAACGTGGAAAATGTGAGAAAAAGTTCCAGATTCCACAAGCGTTGTGGAACAAGTTTTCTTCTGATCGTAATGTTAGTCAGCATTTTGTTTTTTATGTTTATCCGCGTGGATTCTCCAATTTTAAGGGTTGTACTGCGTCTGCTGCTGATACCGGTGATCGCCGGTGTATCGTATGAATTTATCCGGCTGGCAGGAAGAAGTGACAATGCAGTTGTGAATCTTTTGAGCAAACCGGGATTATGGCTGCAGGGACTGACGACAAAAGAACCGGATGATGAGATGATCGAGGTCGGAATTGCTTCGGTGGAAGCTGTTTTTGACTGGAAACCTTATGTGGAAGAAATTCGCCGGGAAATGAAGTAGAAGGGCGTGAGATAGAAATGACATATCGGGAAGCTGTTGCCCATGGAGAGAAAGTGTTAGAGCTTTCCAATATTGCGGATGCGAAAACAGATGCGTGGCTGCTGCTGGAAATGGGTTGTAAGATAGATCGTAAATTTTATTATATGCATATGGAAGACGATCTTCCTGATGATCTGCTGAAGGAATATGAACTTGCCGTCAAAAAGCGTGCAGAGCATATCCCGTTGCAGTATATTGTGGGCGAGACGGAATTTATGGGACTGAAGTTCAAGGTAAATTCCAATGTTCTGATTCCGAGACAGGACACAGAGACACTTGTGGAGGAAGCATTAAAAAAGGTAAAGCCGGGAATGAAAGTACTTGATATGTGTACCGGTTCCGGTTGTATCATTATCAGTATTTTGCATAACGTTGAGGGCGTGAAGGGATACGCGGTTGATATCTCCAAGCAGGCGGTCAACGTCGCTAAAGAGAATGCAAAATTAAATGAGGTTCCGGTTCTTTTTGAACGCAGCGACCTTTTTGAGATGGTCACGGAGAAGTTTGATGTGATTGTATCAAATCCGCCTTATATCCCGACAGATGTGATCCCACAGCTCATGCCGGAGGTGCAGGTGTTTGAACCGATCGAGGCGTTAGACGGAAAAGAGGATGGACTTTACTTTTACCGCAGGATCGTGGAACAGAGTAAAGATTATCTGAATTCTGGCGGTTCTCTGATGTTTGAGATTGGGTATGATCAGGGAAAAGATGTATCTAAAATGATGACAGACGCAGGATTTTCAAACGTCTGTGTGAAAAAAGACCTTGCAGGAAATGACAGGGTTGTGACTGGGATGTTGTAGCGGCATCAGAGTGTAGAGATGTAATGAGCGAAAGAGAGGAAAATGCAAATTTATTTGCATTTGACGAACGGCGAAATTATTGAGTGATGAAATCACGATATTTGATTAGACAGAAATGAGGGAGAAATATGTTTGATAAATTAGAGGACTTACTCATCCGTTATGAAGAGTTGATGAGCGAATTAAGTGAGCCGGATGTAGCGAACAATCCGGAACGTTTCCGTAAGCTGATGAAAGAGCAGAGCGATATTTTACCGATCGTGGAGGCTTACAAAGAGTATAAGCAGTGCAAACAGAACATCGAAGATTCGCTTGCTATGTTGGAGGAAGAATCTGACGAAGAGATGCGTGAACTTGCAAAAGAAGAGTTAAACGATGCAAAGAACCGTGTTGCTGAATTAGAGAACGAATTAAAAATCCTTCTTTTACCAAAAGATCCGAACGATGACAAAAACGTTATCGTGGAGATCCGTGCCGGTGCCGGTGGAGATGAGGCAGCATTATTTGCGGCAGAGATTTACCGTATGTATCAGCATTATGCAGAGACGAAGAACTGGAAAACAGAGATTATGGAATGTGACGATACCGGAATCGGCGGTATGAAGAGCGTGACATTCATGATCACAGGAGCAGGTGCTTACTCGGTTATGAAGTACGAATCCGGTGTGCACCGTGTACAACGTGTGCCTGAGACAGAATCCGGCGGACGTATCCATACCTCTACTATTACCGTAGCTGTGATGCCGGAGGCAGAAGATGTTGACGTACAGATTGATGAGAAAGATATCCGTATCGATGTCTGCCGTGCTTCAGGAGCAGGTGGACAGTGTGTCAACACCACAGACTCTGCGGTTCGTTTAACACATATCCCAACTGGAATCGTGATCTACAGCCAGACTGAGAAATCACAGATCCAGAACAAAGCAAAAGCGTTTGCTTTACTCCGTACAAAATTATTTGACTTAGAACAGCAGAAAGCACATGATGCAGAAGCCGAACTTCGTAAGAGCCAGATTGGTACCGGTGACCGTTCTGAGAAGATCAGAACCTACAACTTCCCACAGGGACGTGTGACCGACCACCGTATCAACCTGACACTTTACAAATTAGACAAGATCATGAATGGTGATATTCAGGAGATCATCGATGCGTGTATCGCAGCTGACCAGGCAGCAAAACTGGCGAATATGAATCAGGAAGCGTAAAATGGCAGTTTATGAAGAATATCATATGATTATGAGGGCTGTAAAAAAACTCCCCAGATAAAAGAAACGCCAGTTCCAGCAAATGCCGGTTCGGGCGTTTCTTTTATCTGGGGAGTTTTTTTACAACCCCTTTTCTTTCCATGTGTGAAGTAATTGTGACTGATTCATGCGTAAAAGAATTCTTGAAAAAATATATGTATATGTTATGATGAAATAGAACATAAGTTCTAACATAATGTACAAGATGATAAATGAGTAGAAAATAAATATTTACGAAGGAGAACCGGCATAAGACCAGCTATGATAAAATATTTGGAATACTGTGGGGTAGTTTTTAATTGGTATATGAAAAGAAATAGATTAATATCTCAAATGGTACATTTTTGACAGTGTGTATATGGTTTGTAGTAGGCTGGGCATATTCTGTATAATTGTATCAGCGTTTACTTTAAGTATATTTTTTTCCAAGTGTATTGCTGATGATGTTTCTAGCGGATTATGATGTTGAAAGTAAAATAGTAAAGAAAATATCTAAAAATAGTCGCGTTAAACCAAGAGCAATGCTGAGGCAGTTTTCGAATATCTCATACATATATGGTTTAATACATTTGGTTATTTTTCGTTTCTATGTACATATATGCATTATGTACATCTATATATAAGATTGAAATTTCAATGGCAGGGTACATTGTAGTAAATTGCGATGTTGTTTACATATCACGTGTATATAAAATGAAAATTTGGTGGATAAATATTCGGTAATAAAATTGAGGTTGCAGTTATATGGAGCAATTGCATCAATAACAAGTGCTATTTTATTGGTTGTGAATAATTATCAGATTTTAAAAATCATGGTAACTATGTTAGCACTTATTTATACATGGTTAAATTATATTATTCAGAGTGAGATACGGAAGAGTTGTATTCAAGACATAAAGGAGAAATATGTGGGGAATGTAGGGAAAATAATTAAGGAAACTTAAATGATTAGACATAGGGGAAGAAAATATAGAAGAAAATGTGTGAGAGATAAATTTATGGAACGGATAGTTGAGATTATAGTGGACAATGAGTTGTACAAGGATAGACTTAATTCTACAGCTCTTAAGTAAAATACTTGATAAATGTAAAGACAATTATAAGGAGGATGGATAAATGGCAGATGTCAAATACTATTCAAATGAAATAGAAAGTGCAAATATATTCTATTGCATAGATTCAAATATACTAATAAACGTAGTTAAATTTTATTTTGATGGACAGTGTGGACAGGACAAAATTCTAACAAAACAGATAGTAGAATTCATATTTCGTTGTAGAAATTCGGGTTATTTAAAATATGATTATGCATTGGCAGAAGTATGTTTTGATTCGGGCAGTAATGAAATGAACACAGATGTCATGAATAAGTTTATGGCAGTAGTTGATACATTGTTTTTATATTGCAATGATGCAGAGATAGAAAATTGTAGTAAACATTTAAAACCATACTGTAAGAAAAGACAGATAGGCGATTTTAATTCGGTATTTGAGTGTAAGCTACCACAAATGATATTTAATGACCAGATTGAGACCATAAATGTTTTTTTTACTATTTACTTGTATTTTATTAAAATTTATGAATTGAACAAAAAAAGTATTAGGGGAATAGAAAAGGTTATATATTTATATGATTATATGACAAAAACTATAAATTCTTTCTATATGCATGAGTTTATGTTAGGTATTATGCTTTTTATAGGTACGGAGTCTGAAAAAGGAATTGCAGAAGGCATATTGAAATTTGATAAGGTTGCGAAGGGCAAAAGTTCGATAAGAATTCTGATAAATGCAATTATGGATATTATGGCATATAGACAGATACATATTCTTTCAGATATGTTTATGATGATTGGTAATCCGGTTAAAGCTATTTTTGTTACACAGGATGAAAATCTGCAGAAATATATTGAGTTAAATAAATATAAGGGAACAATATTGAATGGCGAAAAAGTTATGGAGTATTCTAATATAGAATTTGCGGTGAAAAACCAGTTTGAAATAGAGTGGAAAGAATTCTATTACAATATTTTACAACCAGAAATGAGAGAGAGATTTTTAAAATATCATATGGATAAAAAAGAACAAGTGTCAATGAAACTAGTATTTGAAGAAATTGAAAGAATAGAAAACGTGATTTTTGGGCGTTAGGAATTAAAGAATATGGGAGAATGGAATAGTTGGAAACGGTGAGGATGTCAATAAAAAACCTCCTGTGCTATATTAAGAATGGTGTCGCAAGCCAAACTTAAGCACAGGAGGTGGTACGTATGGACAATAAAAGTTTATCACACACAAAATGGAAATGCTAATATCAGATAGTATTTATTCAAAAGTCTTTATTCCAAAGTACAGAAAGAAAATTTTATACGGAAATATGAAAAACGATGTGAGAGAAATAATAAGTACATTGTGTAAATACAAAGATGTATATATTATAGCAGGAGCAGTATGTGTAGATCATGTTCATTTGAGCGTAGCTATTCCAACTAAGATCAGTATTTCAGATTTTATGGGATATTTAAAAGAAAAAAGTATTTTAATGCTTTATGATAGACATCCAGACTTGCAAAGCAAATAGGACAAAGCATTTTGGGCATGAAGATACTATGTAGAAACAATTGGTAATATCACAGATGAAGCAGTACAGAAGTATATAAAAGAGCAAGCAGAAGAATCGAGAAAAGAAGACTCAAGAAGTACCGCTTTATAGCGGACCGGTAAAAGCGCTTGCGATACCGCCCCTTTGGGGCGAGCAGTAAGAAAAACATTTTGAGGGCTGATATCAAACCACCAGTTGAACTGGTAGTTGCTGACTTGGATTATAAATGCATAATATGACAGCAGATACAAATACAATGATTTCTATAACAGAAGCAAATCAGAACTTATCAAAAGTTGCCAGAGTTGTTGATGAGCATGGTACAACAGTTATCCTTAAAAACAATGTACCAAGATACCTTATAATTGATTTTAGTAAAGCAGAGCAGGAAAAGATAGCATCCACGGAGGACGTATTTGCTATATCAGAGCGTCTTATTAAGCAGAATATGGAGGATTATGAGGTGCTAGCCAAATGATAGGATTAAACAACATGGAAAATGAGCATAAAAAGTCTTAAGATTTCAGCAAATGAATTAGAAGAGGTTTGTTGGAAGACCTTTGTCTTGTACCGCAAACTTATCGGGTTGATTTGAAGGAGAAAAATGCAAATGAGGAGAGTGACAATTGAATGGTCATATCCGATGGATATAGATAACATTTTGCTGGACGAAAGAATGCAGGATATAGGAATATATTACATTACAAGGAAGTTTGGCAATAATGTAAGTAATTTGTACATTGGAAAGACCATATATAGCTTTGGGAGCAGATTGGAAAGTCACAGGTGGTTTTGGACAGATAATTACAGAGGAAGAAAAGAAGTTAGGCTTGGAACAATTGTAAAGCCTAAATATTTAAATAATGAAGAGCTGTATCAATTGATTTCAGATGTTGAGGCTACATTGATTTACTTAATGAGTGATTCGCTGATTCATAATAATAAATGCACTCTTTCATGTAATCCAAGCCAGAGAATTAAGATTACCAATATTGGGTATAGAGGTGATTTGCCGCCAGAAGTGTATATTAAAGATGAAGATTGGATTGAATGATGAAGAAGGTATTCAGTTTAGAAGAGATTAAGAAAAGCCAAAAAATAAATCTGATAGATGGTACATACACTCATATAAGGGCGTATCATGCATGCCGACCTATTTCTATAGATGATTATTTGCTGAATGGAATAAGACCAATATCTTATGAGTCTGCATTGTATGAAGTTAAGAGCAGAGTTATATGTGAATGGGTATCTGAAAATACTGCAGTTGAGAAATTTAACGAAGAGTGGAATGATTTTGATGATATCCATAAAAAGGTTTGGTTAGAAATGAACAAGAACTTGCTTTTGGATGGAGCAAGCCATTATCTGATTTATGGAAGTGAGTTTATTAATGCATTAGCGATGCAACTTGGGTGTAGGAGTAGATTGAAGAAAATTGGAGTTCCTACAATATTTCATTGCGATATTCCGATTGAAGATATACCAGAAAAAACTTTAAAGGATATTCAGTATTCTTTCAATAAGGGATATACTGATGCATATGGATTTTCAGTGCAGATGTTAGATGCGAATAATATTGTAGATTATGAGCATCCGAAACAAAGAATTCCAGACCCTTATGGTGGTTCTTATAGACCAAATTATGCAGAACTGAGGGATTTGGGATTTGTAACTCCGAAGTCTGTTAAGATGTAATTTGGGGGATTTACTAGCTGGATATTAAGAAAAATAGCTGATAAATAGAAGTGTGTTTGATACTAGAATATGTTATAATAAGCCAAAATGATATACGTATATGGAGGTAGATGATGAAACCTTTAAATATATTCAAGAAGAATAATGTGACTAATGTATCAGGAATTTTGTCTGAACCAGGTGATAAACTTGAGGCAAGAGTTACAAATTCTAACAGAAAAGTGGTTAAGATACAGAAAGACAATGGAAATTTAAAGTATAGTGCAACGCAGTATCCAAATGGTACAGTTGTGGAAACAAAAGTCACCAAGAAAAAGTAATCTAGATGGTAATATCCAATTAGCCGAATTTAATTAGAATAGTTATATAAAATTTTTAATATTATATCCATTTTATCTTGTGTTATGATATAATTACCTATTGTGTGCAACTTAAAGAGGCACACGTTTTGAGATCATTTATGGCATGAAGGTATTTGTTCCAAGCCTATAAATTATGAGGTTTTTGATCCGTGAGGGCAATCAGGAAGCATAAAATGGCAGTTTATGAAGAATATCCTATGATTATGAGGAACCAGAGAAAAATTCTGGTTCCTTTTTTGGTGGTTTTTGGTTTTATTCTGAGATCAGCCAGTCGAGGAGGTTGATAGATTTTATCCCCTCATACGAAGAGTCCATTCCTGTATTCAGGGAAAGAACAATCTTTTCATAGTTATCGTTGATTTTTTGGAGTGGTGCCAATTCCCTATTACGAACATCTTCACTTGTCATTGATTCCGTGATCTGAACATAAAGTTTGTTGTCTGCCTTTGTAGCAATAAAATCTACTTCGGAATTGTCAATCTTACCTATAGAGACATCATAGCCTCGACGAAGCAGTTCAAAGTAAACAATATTTTCTATTGCATGACCGCTGTCACGGTCTCTGAATCCAAGCAGATAGTTTCTAAGACCGATATCGACAATGTAGTATTTGCCAAGAGTGCGTAAGAATTCTTTCCCTTTTATATCAAATCGTTTGATGTCGTAGAAGAAATATGATTCCAGCAGTGCATTCACATAAGCCTGAACCGTGTGAACACTTGGGGTTCCTTTTCGAGTCCCGTTTTCAAGAAGTCCTTCATTTACCAAGGTGTTGCCAATAGAAGAAACAGAAATATTGCTTCCAATATTATCAGCAAGGAACATAACAATCTTTTTCAAAAGGACAGGATCAGTGACTCTCTTTTGACCTCTGCGATTTTCGCGTTCGAGAATGTCTCTCATGATAACGGTGGAGTAGATACCATCAAGCAGCACAAGTGCTTTTTCCTGATCTAAACCTACGTCAGCAATCCCCGGCATTCCGCCAAAGCGCATATATGCATCGAAAATCTCACGGAGTTCATAATGTTCGCCCATTTTATCAAAAACCTGTTTGCGTGTACCGCCTAAAGCACTCTTTGTTTCTCTTATTTCAAAGTCGTGGAATGTTATAAATTCAGAGAAAGACAAAGGCAGCATTTTTATTTCTATGCATCTTCCGGATAAATAAGTGGCATATTCAGAGGAGAGCATATAGGCATTTGAACCTGTGACATAAATATCACAGTTGAAATCAACACGGAAAGAGTTGACAGCATCCTCCCAGTCAGGCACACGCTGAACTTCATCAAAAAAGAGGTACATTCTTTTATTTGGTACGATATGCTGTTTGACATATTCATAGAAAGAATCGCTGGTCATATTTTTATAAGCGTAGGATTCAAAATTCATTTCCAGAATCTGATCGCCAGTAATACCAGTTTCTTTCAGATGAAGAACCATTAACTTCAACAGACTCGATTTGCCGCATCTACGGATTCCGGTAACAACCTTCACTGGCTCGGTGTCTTGAAATGCTATGATTTTATTCAGGTATAAATCTCTTTTTTTGAGTTCGTGAGTATCAATCATTTGATATACCTCCTTATAGCAGAAGTATAGCATAAACTTGTAAAAAAATAAAGTTTATGCACTGAAATGCAAAAACTTTGAAATTTCGACAATTTTTGTAGTGCAAAAGAGAACAGCTATGTTAGGAGATTTTCCACACAGTGAGTGGAAAATCTTCAACATGGATAAGTTTAAAATAGTGAAATAAAATAAGCGACTGAATCCATTTTCAATTTTACTGAAAATGCCAGTTGCTGTAAATACAATATTATTGTAACGAAACAGGTTGATTGGTTATCGAATTGCTGAGGTAGAAATCAAGGATTTTAGTGTACTTACAATCGGAATGGTAGGTCATGGACAGGAACAGAATGAAAATATCATAAGGTATTATGTTGAGTTTCTTGAAAGAAATGGTATCATTAGATTTATTGGAAATATACAAAATGGCAGTGTGTTTTATTACACGGATGTAAATGGAAATAAATTTGCACAAGTTCAGAAATAAGGGAGCATTTTTGCTTTACATAAAAAATATTTCGAAATCCAGACACAAATTTTAGTGAAATTATAAAATGGGTGTGATAGAATAAGTTGTTGAGATTTACAGAGATGTGTGAGGGTGAGTAAGAATGGCGATTATGACAGTATATCATGGAGGATATCAGCCAGTTTCAGAGCCGGAAATTCGCGTAGGGCGGAATACAAAAGATTTTGGAGCAGGATTTTATTGCACGGTTATCAAGGAACAGGCACAGAGGTGGGCAAAACGATATAGTACTAAAATTGTATCCATTTATGATGTGAAGTTTAATTCCACTTTAAAAATAAAAGAGTTTAAAGAAATGACAGATGAATGGCTGGATTTTATAGTTGACTGTAGAAGTGGAAAGCCACATAGGTATGATATTGTGATCGGTGCAATGGCAGATGACCAGATCTATAATTATATTTCAGATTATGTGGATGGAACGATTACAAGGGAACAGTTTTGGGTTTTAGCAAAGTTCAAGTATCCTACGCATCAGATCAATTTTTGTACAAATGCAGCATTGAAATGTCTGGAGTATCGTGGATATGAGGAGGTTGAGCGGTGATGCAGGAGGTGGCAAGAGAAGCGCCAAAAGACAATGATTTATTTTATACATGCAGTCTGATTGATTATATTGCGAGAAAAACAAAAAATACCCGTTCTGATGTAGTGAACAAACTTGGAAAAGAAAGACTGGAAAAGATTTATAGTTTAGCGGATGTATACCACAGTGATAATGTGGAGCGGGTAAGTGATGATTTCATAGAGGAAGCTGGAATTGCAGGCGGAGATTATGACAATGTGGGACAATGCCGTTACAGCATACCGTCGTACTGGGATATTGGAAAGGTTTATAAACGTCTTATCAAGCAGGTATCTGAGAATGAGAACATCGACGTAATCAATGCACTGGTTAAAGTTTATAATTCATTTATCAGTCCTTTGATAGATGATTATAACAGTAGCGTGTACTATGAAAATCCTTCTTATATATATGAATGTTACAGAGAAAATAAAATACTTTAGATAAAATATTTAACAACACAGGAGATAAAAAATTATGCAGGACGATTTAAGAGCAGAACTGATCAAACAATTCCCATCCGAAGTGGTGGAGACAAAGGATATGACAGGGAACGAGTACTATGCCTGTCCGACTTGTAAGCGTGCAGTTGCAACCGGCACTGAAAAATGTCAGGGATGCGGACAGAAATTAAGCTGGGACAACATCAGGCATGAGAATGAGACAAAAGGAAGTAAAAAAGCGAAAATCGAGTTCGATGTTCCGGCAGATTTTACATTGGAGGACTGCAGAAAATGCCCATTGTCCTATATCGGAAGAAATGGGGATGAAAATGTTTACGAATGTCCACTGCAGATGAGAGGAAGCTGCAAGCTGGAATTATCATAATGAAATATCAGTCAGAAAGGAGGCATACATGGCGTCAAAATTTTATGCAGTAAAAAAAGGAAAAATACCGGGAATCTATTACAGCTGGGACGAGTGCAAAAAAATGGTAGACGGTTTTCCGGGTGCCGTATACAAAAGCTTCAAAACACTTGAGGAAGCGGAAGCCTTCGTGGGTGCAGAAGGCACATCTAGAAAGCGGAGCGAAAAAGCAGAAAAACCAGATACAGGGAAGCAGGAACAGAATCCGGCAGTCTACGCTTTCGTCGACGGCTCTTACAACATTGCCACCAAAGTCTACGGCTACGGCGGATTTCTCATTCATAATGGAGAGAAAGAAGTGCTGCAGGGAAGCGGAAAAGATGCGGAGATGGCATCTATGCGCAATGTTTCAGGAGAAATATTAGGAGCGATGGCTGCAGTAGAACGTGCAATCGAGTTAAAACTTCCGGAAGTGACGATTTATTACGACTACATGGGAATCGAGATGTGGGCAGAGGGAGCCTGGAAACGGAACAAGCAGGGCACGATCGCCTACTATGATTACATGCAGTCAGTGAAAAATCAAATCCAGATTAAATTTGTCAAGGTAAAAGGTCATTCCGGTGTGGATGGCAATGAAGAAGCAGACCGGCTCGCAAAGGAAGCGGTCGGAAACACAATTTAAGAGACAATATCTGGTACAGGAAAAAAGGACTCAAATTCCACTACAGACAGACATATGTACGCACTGCAAAAAAAGAAATGTTTTCAAACAAATAATTGATAAAAAAATTGTTAAAGGTTTGACAAGCGCAAAATAAGCGACTATAATGTGAGAAATTAAAAAGAAAATTGACAGATTTTTCAGGGGAGGGTAGAAGAAAAAACAGATAAAAAGTGAAATAAAACGAGGCAATTAATACATTGTCAGACTGGAAAAATTAATATATCAGAGAAAGAAAAAAAGTATATTAGAATGGAAAGGAAAATACAATTTATGCTGTCACAAAAGAGTACAATGAAAACAAAACTTGAAAATATGTATCTGCAGAAAAGAATCAGTTACGGTTATAGAAAAGTCATTAACATGATGCTGCTGTCAGGAGTGATTTCTATTATTGCAATAGGCATTCTGTTTGCCAATATGATGAATTATGTCAATAATGTCAACGCAGCAGATCAGGCAGTAAAAACATGCAGAATTAATATAAATACAGCAGCAAGAAATATCCGTGAAATGGCGCTGAATGATGACGAATCCACTTACGACAGCTACGAGGAGAAGGTGAAAGAGCTTCTCGGGACCGTAGATACACAGATGAATGTTTTACACGGCACAGGTGTCATTACAGAGGATCTTTATACAGAATATAAAGGTGCATTTACGGACTGGGGAACGATCGGATATGAGATCATGGAAGAGATCAAGGCCGGTAAGGAAGATCAGGCTGTCGATGGTATCTTAAATAAGTGTACCCCTGCATTAAACAGCTTAGTAGAAATTTCAAAGAAATTAGATGCATTGACTGATGAACAGAGAAGTAAGGCTGTCCTGAGCACGATCTTCTGTGCAGTTGCCGGTATTGCAGTGATCATTATCTTCCTGCTCCTTGCATGGGCAATCGCAAAGAAAGTGAGCAGTATGGTACTTGAAACCATTCTGGAACCATTACATGCGATCGAGGACGTGGCGAAGGAACTCACGGAAGGAAATCTGCACAGCCAGCTGGAATACCACTCCGAGGACGAGATCGGAAGACTTGCACACAGCATGCGTAAGTCCATCCATATCCTTGGAACGTATGTCGATGATATTGACCGCTCCATGAAACAGTTCTCAGAGGGCAATTTTGATGTACAGCCAGAGGTAGAGTGGAGAGGGGACTTTGTTGGTATTTTACAATCCTTTATGGAGTTCCAGAACAGCATGTCTGATACGGTAAGAGGAATCCAGAGGGTTTCCGATGAGGTATCCAACGGAGCAGAACAGGTGGCATCCAGCTCGAACGAGCTTGCAGACGGCGCAACGAATCAGGCAGCAGTTGTCGAGGAACTGACCGCTACCGTTACCGGTGTTTCCGAACAGGTGGCAAACAATTCACAGGCAGCAAAGGAGATCAGCGGAAAAGTGGAACAGCTTGGACAGGCGCTGATCGAGAGCAACGGAAAGATGCAGGAGATGGTTGTCTCCATGAACGAGATCAATGATGCATCGCATGAGATTGACAAGATCATTGCGACGATCAATGAGATCGCATCCCAGACCAACCTGCTTGCCTTAAACGCATCTATTGAGGCTGCAAGAGCCGGTGAGGCAGGAAAAGGTTTCGCAGTAGTTGCAAATCAGGTAAATGTCCTGGCAGATCAGAGTGCAGAAGCGGCAAAGGAATCAGCGGCACTGATCGAGCGCTCTGTGAATGCTGTTGAAAAAGGTATGATAGTTGCAAAGGAAACAGCAGCACAGTTAGAGGAAGTGGCAGAGAATTCAAAAACGATCACAAGTGAAGTGACAAATATCGCAGACACCTTAGAGACACAGACAGCAGAGATCCATCAGATCAATGAAGGAATCGAGCAGATCAATGATGTGGTACAGACGAATTCAGCTACTTCAGAGGAATGTGCGGCTGCAAGTGAAGAGATGAGCAGCGAAGCAGACAATTTACGTACAATGATCCGCAGATTTAAAGTTGCAAAGACGGAAAAATAATATCAGACCAGATAAATTCAATTGGATGCGCAGGAGTATAAGCGCAAAAGAAAGAGGAAAGGTTCTCTGGTTATGAATAAGGATGTATATGGAATATTAGGAGATCTGACAGCAGAGATCTTATTGGAGATCATAGCGGAATGCATGGATGATTACCTATACGTAATCGATCTCCAGAATAATAAGATGGAAATTTCCCAGTCTGCCCTGGATCGGTTTATGATCTCTGAGACACATATGAGGAATGCAAAGCGGGAGATCATGTCCGCTGTTTACGAAGAAGACCGCACGATGTTTGCAAAGCATATGCAGGCTGTGATGGACGGAAAGGAAAAGGTGCATGATATCCATTACCGGTGGCTCGATAAAAACGGGCTTCCGGTGTGGGTCAACTGCCGCGGAGTGGTGATCGATGATGAAGATGGAAAGCCGGGGTATCTGGTGGGATGTCTGAATGAGACTGGAAACCAGCGGCGGGCTGATAATGTGACCGGACTTTTAGGCGGAATGGAATTTTGTGATTACCTGCGGTCACAGAAGAAACCTGTGACGACCGGATTTCTTATGCATATTGGAATTGATGATTTTGCAGCGGTGAATGGAACACATGGCAGCAATTATGGCGACTATGTGTTAAAAAGTGTTGCAGACTGTATGAAAGAGTGTCTGTCCGAAAATCAGAGACTCTATCATCTGATCGCAGGTCAGTATGTGATCGTGGATCTTGACAGTACTTCCATGGATGATGCCATACAGCTCAAAAAAAGGATCGGTGAGAAAATAGACGAATTCATCATCTCTGAAAAATATGAAGTTGTATTTTCAGTTTCCGCAGGAGTGATCGATGCCTCGACTGTGGCAGAAGGCTACGAGGAATGCCGCAAAAAGTTTGAATTTTCCCTGAAAAAGGCAAAACAGATGGGAAAAAATAACATCTATTTTTACAGGCAGGAGGATTACGAGAAATTCCAGCGGAATGGAAGAATTATAAGTGCACTGAGAAGTTCCATTGCTAACGGGTGTGAAGGTTTTGAAGTATACTATCAGCCGATCGTGGATTGTGTTTCCGGGCGTGTGATCGGTGCAGAAGCACTGATGCGGTATACCATGGTGACAGAGGAAGGCAAGGAGTGGCTGTCTCCGGTCGAGTTTATACCGCTTCTGGAAAAGACAGGACTGATCATTCCGGCGGGAAGGTTTGTGTTAAATGAGGCAGCAAAAATGTGCCGTGAGATACAGCAATATATACCGAAATTCAGGGTGAACGTGAATATTTCCTGTTATCAGATCGAGCATGGAAAGATCGCAGACAAGATACTCACTGCGGTCAGGGACAATGGACTGACGCCGGATCGCATCTGCATAGAAATGACTGAAAGCGGCTTCATGGATATGACACCGGCCTTTTGTAAATTCAGGAAAGTGCTTGAGGAAAATGGGATTCAGTTCGTGATCGATGATTTTGGAACCGGGTATTCCAATCTCCACTGCATCAGTGACATGAATCCTGGCTATGTGAAAATGGACAAGGATTTCACAGCAAAGGCAATGAGCTGCGAACGGGATTATGAGCTGTTTAAAAAGATCATTGAGATGGTCCACAGCATCGGCATCCGCATCTGTGTGGAAGGGATCGAAGAAGAAGACTGGCATCTTAAGATGAAAGAACTGCAGGCAGATTATCTTCAGGGATATTTCTTTGGAAAACCCTGTGAAAAAAAGAAGTTTATGGAAGAGTTTGTTTGCAATCTGCGCAATAAAGGCGTATAGTGGGATAGTACCTCGCAGGAGGTGCTATTTTACTATACAGATTTTTATATAAAAATTTCATATCTGCATGAAACGGAGTATAAAGAATGAACGAAATAGAAGTTATCTGGAAGTTTTTTGATAATCTGGGTGAGTACGTGTACGCTACAGACATAGAGACAGATGAGCTTGTTTATATGAACCGCAAACTGTTAGAGGTGTATGGATTACAGTCCATGGATGATGTGAAAGGGATGAAATGTTACGAGGTGCTGCAGAAATCTTCTGTTCCCTGCGGCATGTGCAATAATGATAGGCTTTGTGCCGGAAAGTTTGTCGAGTGGCGTTATTATAATCCGGTGATCGATAAATACATGATGTTGAAAGATACCCTGGTGGAAGATCCTGTCACAAAGAAAAAGTACCGGATCGAGATCAGTATAGATATCAGCGAGGAGCGTTCACAGGACAAGATGATCCAGAAGTACAGGGATATGGAGTCCTTTGTCAACGAGGCATTGAAGGAAGCACTTTCTGCCGAGTCGCCGGACGAGACGATCCGTATTATTCTGGAATATCTCGGAAAAGCGCTGAACGGAGAGAAAACGTATATTTTTGAGAGGAACAGAGATGGCAGGGATGATAATACATATGAATGGACAGCGCCGGGAGTGCCACCGGAGATCGACAATCTCCAGAATCTTCCGCCGGAGATCTGTGAGAACTGGTATCACATTTTTGAGGAGGGAAAATATGTCCGGATACCGGATATTGAGGAGATGCGCCTGAGTGATCCGTTTCAATATGAAAATCTGAAGCGGCAGAATATCCATTCCATTGTTGCCATGCCAATTTATGATGCGGAAAAAATCATTGCTTTTTACGGAGTTGACAATCCGCCGGCAGTTTCATTGGAATATACGTCGGATATGCTTCAGATCATGGGTTCTTTTCTCAAGTCCTGTATCAAACGCAGGAATCTGATGAGGCGTCTGGAAGATCTGAGCTATAAGGATGCGCTGACTCAGCTTGGAAACCGCTTTGCGATGGAAAAGTATGTGAGACAGATCAATCCGGAGCAGAGCATCGGCGTAGTTTATTGTGACGTTACTGGTTTAAAAGGTGTGAATGACACACTGGGACATAAGGCAGGGGATGACCTGATCCTTAGAGCCGGTGCATGTCTGGAGCAGGTGTTTGGCGATTACGGCGTATTCCGTATCGGGGGAGATGAGCTGCTTGTATTGTGCGCGCAGATCGATCAGGACACGTTGGCGGAACGCATAAGGCAGTTAGAGTGTCTGACAGCTGAGAAGGACGTAAATATCGCAGTGGGAGTGATCTGGCAGGACAGGGCGGACACACATCTGGATGAACTTCTGCAGGAAGCTGAGAAGCGCATGTATGAGGATAAGGCAGAATACTATAAGAAAACAGGGATTGAGCGGAGAGGTGCAGACAAAAAAGGCTGAATCTGCTCTCACTAAATGAGAATAGATAAAAAAGTGATAATAATTTTGTCTGAAAACGGTATTTTCCTAGGCGAAATGTAAAAAATTTTAAAATAGAAATAAAATGATTGTGATTTTGCCATGAGGTACAGTATAATAAGAAATGTCGGTTAAATGTAAAAATCATGTAAAAAGTTTGTAAATAAAATTGCAGACAGGGATACGTTAGAATGCATAACGTAGTTAGGAGTACAAATGACAACATTTACTATTATTTTATCGCTGCTCAGCGGAGTGGCACTGTTCCTTTTTGGTATGTCCCTGATGGGAGACGGACTGAAGAAAGTGGCGGGAAATAAGCTGGAGCTGGTTCTTTATAAGCTGACGAACACACCGTTGAAAGGAGTGCTGCTTGGAACTGCTGTGACAGCGATCATCCAGTCCTCCTCCGCAACGACTGTTATGGTTGTCGGCTTCGTAAACTCCGGAATGATGAAGGTTGCGCAGGCGATCGGTATCATCATGGGAGCCAACATCGGAACGAGTGTGACAGGTTGGATTTTGTGTTTGTCGTACATTGACGGCTCAAACGGAATTGCACAGCTGCTGTCCACAGCGACCATCTCAGCGATCGTGGCGATCATTGGTATTATCTTTAAAATGTTTGTAAAAAAATCCGGCTTTAAAAATGTCGGTGACATTATGCTTGGGTTCTCCATCCTGATGGTGGGGATGCAGACCATGAGTGGGGCAGTTGCACCATTAAAAGATAACGAGCATTTTGTGAATGTATTGACAATGTTTAAGAATCCGGCGGCAGGTATACTGGCAGGTATTTTATTTACGGCGGTATTACAGAGTGCATCTGCCTCAGTCGGTATCCTTCAGGCGTTGTCCATGAGTGGAACGATCACTTTTGCAGCGGCGCTTCCTATTACCATGGGTATTGGTGTCGGCGCAGCCTGTCCGGTTCTGCTCTCCTCGATCGGAACGAACAAAAATGGTAAGAGAACAGCCCTGATCTATCTGTTTAACGATCTGTTCGGTATGCTGTTCTGGTCAATTGTATTCTATTCTGTCAATGCTGTGGTGCATTTCCCGTTTATGAATGCCACCATGAGCCCGGTACTGATCGCAATGTTAAACACGGTTTTCCGTGCGGCAACGATTTTAGTACTTCTTCCATTTATCAAATGGATTGAAAAAATTGTTTATCTTGTTGTAAAAGATTCGCCGGAGGACGAGGAGGATCAGGCAGACTTCGATCTGCTCGAGGAGCGTTTCCTTGCTTACCCGGATCTTGCGATCACACAGAGCCATCTTGCGATGAACGGCATGGCAAAGAAGGCAAGAAAGAATATTTTACGCGCGTTAAGCCTGTTCCTTGTGTATTCGACAGAAAAGTTTAATAAGGTACAGGAAAAGGAAACGCTGATCGATAAATATGAGGATAAGCTGGGAACCTATCTGATGCAGATGTCCACGCATGAGATGAATGGAAGCCAGGCGAAGCAGGTATCCAAGTTTTTGCATACAGTGAGTGATTTCGAACGTCTAGGCGATCATGCGGTGAATATCTCAGAGGTTGCGGCGGAGCTGAACGAGAAGAAAATTGCATTTTCGGATGAGGCACAGTATGAGCTGGATGTGCTGGAGAATGCAGTAAAAGAGTGTGTCAGTCTTGCGGTGGATGCATTCTGTGCGGACGACCTTGAGATGGCGGCAAAAGTAGAACCACTCCGCGAACTGATCGGTATCCTCTGTGATGAACTGAAACTGCGTCATATCGCAAGACTCCGCACCGGAAAATGCGAGATGAAGCAGGGATTTGCGTTTAATGATCTGCTGACGAACCTGGAACGAATCGCAGCACACTGCTCGAACATCGCAGTTGCCATGATCGAGCTTGAGGCAGCAGACTTTGATACACATGAGTATTTAAAGAGTGTGCGTGAACTTAAAAACGCCACTTACATGGCATACTTTGATGAGTATGAAAGAACATACGATATCAACGGATATCGCAAGAAAAAAGCAAAAGCACAGAAATAAGATAAAGATAAAACAGAAAAAGCTGTCAGATTGATACGATCTGCTTACCGGATGTTCATTGTCCGGTGAAGAGGAACTTATCAGTCTGGCAGCTTTTTTCGTTACAGGAAACTCTTGGACTGGTAAAAACGACCGGAATGATGTACTATGAGAAGGAATGAAAAACGATATTAAAATTCGAGAGAATATAAGGGGAATCCATGTCACTGCAATTTATTTTCGGTAATTCAGGAAGCGGAAAATCAACGTTTCTGTATGAAAAAATTTTAAAAGAGGCGGCAGAACATCCGGAGCAGAATTATCTGGTGCTCGTGCCGGAACAGTTTACCATGCAGACACAGCGCGAACTGGTGCGCCTGCAGAAGTCACATGCCATTATGAATGTGGATGTGCTCAGTTTTGCGCGTCTTGCCTACCGTGTATTTGATGAACTTGGAAAACAGAATCTTCGTGTGCTGGAGGAGACCGGAAAGAATCTGGTGCTGCGCAAACTTGCCGGAGAGCAGAAGAAGAACCTGAAAGTGTTAGGCGGCAACTTAAACCGCATGGGATACATCAGTGAGGTGAAGTCCATGCTTTCCGAGCTGACGCAGTACAACATTTCTCCGGAAAAACTGGATATATTTCTTGCGTCAGAAGATATCGGCGAGACGCTGCGTCTTAAAATGCAGGATATTTCTGTCATGTATCACAGTTTTTCAGAGTATCTTAAGGGTCAGTACATTACCTCGGAGGAGGTGCTGACACTGCTTTGTGAGGTGGCAGAGGATTCTAATATTATAAAAAACAGTGTCATGGCATTTGACGAGTTTACCGGTTTTACGCCGATACAGAATCAGTTGCTGCGAAAGCTTTTAGTGTTTTCAGAGCGCATGATCGTTTCGGTGACAATGGATACAGGAGAGGATTTTTACCATTGCAGAGGCGAGCAGGAACTTTTTTCCATGAGTAAAAAGACGGTATCGGTTCTGATGAAAATGGCTGACGAGCTTCACATTGATGTGGAGGAACCGGTTGTGTTATCGGACGGAAAAAATCACAGATACAAAAATGCACCGTCGCTTTATTTTATGGAGCAGAATCTGTTTCGTCCCTATTATCATAAATGGAAGAAGAAAGAGGACGAACTGCGGCTTGCCGGCCTGAAAAATCCAAGAGAGGAGCTGCAGTTTGTCGCGCGTGAGATCACGAAGTGCGTGCGGGAAAAAAAGTACTGCTATAAGGACATTGCGGTGGTGACTGGGGATGTCAGCCTTTATGACAACTATGTGGACGAGATCTTTGGCGCATATGACATTCCGTACTTCCTCGATCAGACGAGAACGATTCTGTTTCATCCGCTGATCGAGTTTATCCGTGCGGTGCTTGAGGTGGTGGAGTTCGATTTTTCCTATGAGAGTGTATTCCGTTTTCTGCGGTGCGGTCTGACCGACATCACAGAAAGACAGATCGATCTTCTGGAAAATTATGTGCTTGCCCGCGGAATCCGTGGAAAGAAAAAATGGCAGGAGCAGTGGACGTTTGTATTAAACGATGCAGAAAAAGAAAATCTCGCGGAAATGAACGCGGTGAGAGCGCAGATTTATGATTTCTTTGCACCGCTTGCAGAGAGCTTTTCGGACGGAAAAAATGTCCGGGAGCTTACAACTGTATTGTATGAATTACTTGAAAAATTACAAATAGAGCAAAAATTAAAACAAAAAGAGCTGGAATTTGAGCAGCAGGGAAATCAGGTCAAAGCAAAGGAGTATGCTCAGATTTATAAAATCGTCATGGATCTGTTTGACAAAGTGGCTGACTTTTTGGGGGAGGAAGTGCTTCCGGTCAAAGAGTATGCAGATATTTTGGATGCCGGATTCGAGGCGGCAAAAGTGGGTGTGATCCCGCCGGGAAATGACAAGGTGACGATCGGAGATATTGAGCGAACGAGATTAAATCACATCAAAATCCTATTTTTCATCGGTGTAAATGACGGAGTTGTGCCAAAAGCGGGCAATACCGGAGGAATCATCTCACAGTTTGAGCGGGAAAAAATGGCGGCGTGCAACTTAGAACTTGCACCGGGTGCGAGGGAAAAAGTTTTCATTCAGAGGTTTTATCTCTATCTGAATGTGACGAAGCCGTCCGATTTTTTATATGTGACATTTTCCAAAGTAAATGCGGAGGGAAAGGCATTAAGACGCTCCTATTTTGTCGGAACGCTGCTTAAAATGTTCCCGGAGAAAACAGTAGAGGAAATCGAGGAAACAACTTCGGCAGACTGTATCATGACACCAAAGAGCAGTATGGCATTTTTCTTAGAGGGACTGCAGGAAGAAGCATGGTCAGGGGAGAATGAAAAAACTGCGTCAGAGGAAAATCAGACAGAGGAAAAGCTATTAAATCCGGCGAAAAAAGAAGTGTGGAATGCACTTGCGAAGTTTTATCTTTCAGATGAAAACTGGAAAGAGGAAGCAGACCGCCTGTTAAAAGCGTCGTATGTGGTACACAGTGATGAACCGATCAGCCATGCGGTGACAAAGGCTCTCTACGGAACGGTGTTGGAGAACAGTGTTACAAGACTGGAGCGCTTTGCAGCTTGTGCCTATGCACATTATTTAGATTATGGGCTGCGCTTAAGGGAACGCCAGTTTTTGGAATTTGCAAGTGTGGATATGGGAAATATTTACCATGATGCGTTGGAGCATTTTTCAAAGCGGGTGGAAAAATCGGAATATACCTGGTTTAATATCCCGGAGGATGTGCAGGATGCGTTTATTGAGGCGAGCATGGATGACGCGATCGCTGGCTGCAGCAATGCCGGAGCCTTTGAAAATGTGCGGAACCGTTATCTGACCGGAAGAATGAGAGAGACAATTAAGCGTACCGTGTGGGCGCTCACAACACAGATCCAGAAGGGAAAATTTGTGCCAAGTGATTTTGAGGTGTCTTTTTCAAGGGCGGATAAGTTAGATGCCATTCGCTTCAAACTCAGCGAGGAAGAAAAGATGAATCTGCTCGGCAGGATCGACCGTGTGGATACCTATGAGACAGAGGACAAGGTTTATGTGAAGATCATTGATTACAAATCGGGAAATACAAGTTTTTCACTGGTCAATCTCTATCACGGACTGCAGCTGCAGCTTGTTGTTTATATGAATGCGGCGTTAGAACTCGAAGAAAAAAGACATCCGGGGAAAAAGGCAGAACCGGCAGGCATTTTTTACTATCACATTCAGAATCCAATGGTGGACGGCCTTGGAAATGAGACGGAGGCAGAGATACGAAACAGCGTATTAGAACAGTTGAAGTTAAATGGATTAGTGAATGATGACCCGGAAATTTACGAGGCAATGGATACCGATTTTGCCGGAAATTCTTCTGTCATTCCAATCGGGAAAAAGACGGATGGAAGCTTGAAAGCAACGTCGAAGGTTGCAAGCACCTATGATTTTTCCGTGATGTCTGAGTATGTGCGGGAGAAAATCAAGGAGACCGGAAAGAAGATATTTGCCGGTGATATTTCCGTTCATCCGTATGCGCTTGACGGAAGAAGTGGCTGCGACTACTGCCCATACCATACCGTGTGCGGGTTCGATGCGCGTATGCCGGGCTATTCGTATCATAAGCTGGAAAAATTCGACAGCGCGGATGAAGTGTTAGAGAAAATGAAAGAGGAGCAATAGCTATGGGAGTTTCATGGACTGCGGAGCAGCAAAAAGTCATAGATCTTAGAAATCGTAATATTTTAGTGTCTGCGGCAGCAGGTTCCGGAAAAACGGCTGTTCTGGTAGAACGAATCGTAAAAATGATCACAGACAAAAACCACCCGGTGGATATCGATCATCTGCTGATCGTGACATTCACCAACGCGGCGGCGGCAGAGATGCGTGAGCGAATCGGAAATGCGATTGAGAAAGCCTTGGAGGAAGCACCGGGAGATGAACACTTATTAAGGCAGTTAACGCTGATTCATAATGCGCAGATCACTACCATTGATAGTTTTTGTCTTTATGTGGTGCGCAATCATTTTCATGAGATTGATCTGGGACCAAACTTCCGGATCGGAGATGAGGGTGAGCTGAAATTACTGCGTGAGGATGTGCTCGGCAAAGTTTTGGAAGAAAATTACGAAGAGCCGACGGAAGCTTTTTCGAATTTCGTGGAAGGGTACGCTTCCGGGAGAACGGATGCAGCGTTAAATGATATGATCCTCCAGTTGTATGAGTTTTCAAGAAGTTATCCGTGGCCGGGAAAGTGGCTCGATTCTTTTGTCGGAACCTATAAAGTTGAAAACCGGGAACAGTTAGACCAAGCAAAATGGATCAAACCGCTGACCGAAAACATCTGCTTTGTCTTAAAAGACTGCAAACATTTGTCAGAGCAGGCACTCGAACTGACCATGCAGGATGACGGACCGGATATGTACGAGAAGGCGGTGCGCAGCGATCTGGAAAAATATGAGAGTTTGTCGGAACTTACTTCGTTTTGTGAGCTTTCGGAGGCACTTTCGAATATCAAATATGACAGATTGGCAAGCAGCAGAGGATTTGAGGGAGATCCGGATAAATTAGAACTTGTAAAAAATCTCAGGGAACAGGCGAAGGATGTAGTAAAGAAGTTATGTAAACAATATTTTTTCTGCTCGCCGGAGATGATGATAGAACAGTTGGAGCGCACAGAGCCGATGTTAGAGGAAGTTGTGCGACTTACAAAACAATTTGCAGAGGAATTTGCAGAGGCAAAACGCCGGAAAAATCTTGTGGATTTTCATGATGTAGAGCATTTTGCATTGCAGATTTTAGTGGATGAGGAGACAGAAAAAGCGAAAAAGACTGCGGAAGAATTCCGGGATACTTTTGAAGAAATCATGATCGACGAGTATCAGGACAGCAACGAAGTGCAGGAGACACTGCTCCGTTCCATTTCCAGAGAGGAGCGCGGGGAAAATAATATTTTCATGGTCGGGGATGTAAAGCAGAGCATTTACCGGTTCCGACTCGCAAGACCGGAACTTTTTATGAAAAAGTACGATTCCTACTCGTTAGAGGAGAGCAGCACGCAGCGCATTGACCTGCACAAAAATTTCCGAAGCAGGGAGGAAGTTTTAAGCTGCACCAATGATATTTTTTATAAGATCATGGCGCGCAGCCTTGGAAATGTTGAATATGATGCAGAGGCGGCACTTTATCCGGGAGCAAGCTATCCGGCAATGCCAGTGCAGGAAAATCCTACGGAAAATTCTGCTGGAGAAAAAGCAGCAGAAGATGAAAAAGTTTCCGGGAAACCGATAAATGGATTTACACCGGAGATCTTACTTGCGGACAGCAATGACGAATTATTGGAGGACACAGAATTTTCCGATAAGAAGACACTGGAAGCAAAAATGGTTGCAGAGAAGATCAGACAATTGATGAAAACGCAGCTTGTCACGGACAAGGCGACAGGTGCGCTTCGCTCGGTGCGATATTCTGATATTGTGATTTTACTGCGCAGTCTGTCGGGCTGGGCGGATTCGCTGGTAGAGGTGCTGAACGAAAACAGAATCCCGGCGCACACCGTTTCATCCACCGGTTATTTTTCTGCGGTGGAAGTGCAGACCGTGTTATCCATGCTTCGGATTTTAGACAATCCAAGGCAGGATGTTCCGCTTGCAGCAGTGCTGCGCTCGCCAATGGCAGGGCTAAGCGATGAGGAACTTGCAGTACTGCGGTTAGAAAATGGAGAGGTGCCATTTCATGAGGCGGTGCTGGAGCTGGCGGAAGCGCTGTATGAAGAAAGCGTAGACACTCGTCAAAAGAATCATTCAACAGATGCAGATGACAATCACGAGAAAGCAAACAGATCGGCGAAAGAAAAAAGCAATGCGGAGGACAGTTTAGAAGAAAATGGCGGCTTACAAACAGCAACCCACGATAAATTGCTTAATTTTTATATGAAATATCAGCAATTAAGACAACTCGTGCCGGATACGCCGATCCATGAACTGATCGAGAGGATTCTTCAGGAAACAGGCTATGGTCACTATGTGTCTGCCATGCCGGCAGGAAAAAGAAGAATGGCAAACCTGAATATGCTGTTGGAAAAAGCCGCAGCCTATGAGAAAACGAGTTACAAAGGTCTGTTTCATTTTGTGCGTTACATTGATGAACTGCAAAAATATGATGTGGATTTCGGAGAGGCAGATACCGTTGGAGAAAATGAGGACGTTGTCCGTATTATGAGTATTCATAAGAGTAAAGGTCTGGAATTTCCGGTCGTATTTGTCAGTGGCATGGGTAAAAATTTTAATAAGCAGGACATCCGAAGTAAAATGGTGCTTCACCCGGAACTTGGCATTGGTTTGGATTACATGGACGGAAAAAGGAGAATCAAATCACCGACCATTGCAAAAAAAGCGATTGCAAAGCAGATCGATCTGGAAAATCTCGGTGAGGAGCTGCGAGTACTCTATGTTGCCTTAACGCGTGCAAAAGAAAAATTAATTCTGACCGGAACATTAAAGGATGCCCCGGAAAAGCTGGAATTTTTCAGGCAGCAGGCTGCCTTGTATGCACATTCCAGCGGGAAAACAGACAGTGAAATTTCAGCGCAGTCCACAGAGAAAATGACAGACACCACAGCGATTCCGTATCTGACAAGGGAAAGTGCCGCAGGGTATCTCGACTGGGTGCTTCCGGCAGTGCTTTCCTATGGAGAAAAATATCCGGTGCGGGTTGTGGAAGCAGCAGAACTTGTTTTACAGGAAGTGGAAAATCAGACAGAGCAAAATGAGGGACTGATCGGACGCATGGAAGAAATACGTCAGGCAGATCCAACTCTGGTTGAAAAGTTAGAACAGCGCTTTGCACAGAAATACCCATATCAGACAGATATTTTGCGAAAAAATAAATATTCGGTGTCTGAACTGAAACATCGTGCCATGCGTGAAAAATTTGAAGCTGAGCAGGAGGAGACCGTTCCGGCTTTCTTAGAGGAGCCTGTGACACCGACGATTCCTCTCTTTATCCAGAAGCAGGGAAGCGTGGAACAGGAGGCACAAAATAAGGCACAGGATGCAGGGCAGGATGCAGAAAGTAAAGTAGAACAGAAAATAGAATCAAATACAGCAAACCGCGGCGCATTAAGAGGAACCGCGGTGCACCGTGTCATGGAGTGCTATGATTTTACTTCAGAAAAAAGCGTACAGGAACAGATGGACGCTATGGAAAAAGAGGAGAAGATCACTGCGGATATGCGCACACTTGTGAAAGAGCGGATTGTAGCAGATTTTGTTTCCTCGGAAACAGGAAAACGAATGGCATTTGCACAGGAAAAAGGCACACTTTATCGGGAAAAACCATTTGTTATGGGATTTACAGAAGCAGAGCTGGAAAAATACGGCTTTGGGGCAGGTGCACAGACTGAAAATGCGCAACAGGAAATCGCATCGGAAAATGTGTCGCAGGAAAAACATATGCATGAGGAAGATTTAACTTTAATTCAGGGAATCATTGATGTTTTCTGGATTGAGGATGACGGAATCACAGTCTTGGATTACAAGACAGATCGTGTGGATACTGCACAGGAGCTGATTGACCGTTATGCGACACAGTTAAAGCTTTATGCGGATGCGCTGGAGCGGGTTTTTGCCACCCGGAAATTAAAAGTGAAGGAGATCCTGATCTACTCGTTCCGGCTAGAAAAGCTGATAGTGTTATAAACATGCTAATATACAAACATTAGGAGGATAAAATGGGACAGATCATACTTGCCTCGGCATCGCCGAGAAGAAAAGAATTATTAGAGCAGATCGGACTGGAATTTGAAATCTGTCCGGCGAAAGGAGAGGAAGTCATTTCCAAAAGCGTGCCACAGGAAGTGGTCATGGAGCTTTCCGAGCAGAAAGCAAAAGAAGTGGCATATATGGTAAAAGCTTATGAGACCGGGCACGAGGAACTGATGACACCGCAGGATATCTTAGTGATCGGCGCAGATACCGTTGTAGCCTGTGATGATAAAATCCTTGGAAAACCAAAGGATGAAGCCGATGCAAAGCGTATGTTAACCCTTCTGTCTGGAAGAAAACATGCGGTGTATACAGGCGTGACGTTTGTGTTTCTGGATAAAAATGGTCGTGTGGGAGCACATACCTTCTATGAGAGAACATTTGTAACAATGAAACAGTTGTCCGAGCATGAGATTGACCGCTATATCGCTACCGGAGAACCGATGGATAAGGCGGGTGCATACGGGATTCAGGGCAAATGTGCTATCTATATCGAAGGAATCGAGGGCGACTACAACAATGTCGTCGGACTCCCTGTTGCACGTATTTATAAGGAGCTGCAGGCACTTGGAATTGATCCCTATCTATGGTAAACTACATGAAATAGTAGATTGGATGATTTCTAAATTTTTTTATATCCTAAATTAAAATTTAGAAATTATCAACAACACATATGAGGAGAGGAGCAAATAAAATGCAATATGATGAGACATGTTTAGAATATTTCCTGGCACATCAGGAACAGTTATTCCCGGAACCGGTCGCAGAGACGCCGGAGGAAGCAGAGGAATTCTTAGAGGACTGCATGGCAGTTGTCTGTAAAAATTTAAAAGAGGTAAAAGCCTACTTTGAAGATCAGGGAGCCGACATTGATGGAATGTCACTTCATGATTTTGAGGAGGCAAGCGAGGTATTTTCTCTCCCGGACGGAAGATACCTGATCGTGGAAGCTTAGGTTTGTAACGATTCAGATCCTATTCGCAAAATCGCTCTTTCAGAGCTTTACTTTTGCGAATAGGTTACTTCGCCAAAGAAATTTTCAAAAATGGGATTGACAAACGAAAAATAGTTTATTATACTCAAAAAGTTTGCAAAGCAAACAGAACGAGTAAGCCATTTTACAGCGCAAAAAACTGTAAAAAAGCATTTTATAATAAGGAGAAAACTACATGAAAAATTATGATGTGATTATTATTGGGGCAGGTCCTTCCGGTATTTTCTGTGCATACGAGCTGATCCATGCCAACAAAGACCTGAAGATTTTAATGATTGAAAAAGGACGCCGTATCGAGAACAGACAGTGTCCGAAGAGAAAGACAAAAGTATGTGTAGGCTGTCAGCCATGTTCCATCACGACCGGATTTGCCGGAGCAGGAGCATTCTCCGATGGAAAATTATCTTTATCTCCAGACGTAGGTGGAAATCTTCCGGAGATTTTAGGATATGATGAGACTGTTACATTATTAAAAGAATCCGATGATATCTATTTAAAATTCGGAGCAGATACGAAAGTTTACGGTGTGGATAAAGAGAAGGAAATCCGCGAGATCCGTAGAAAAGCGATCACAGCAAACTTAAAACTGATCGAGTGCCCGATCCGTCACTTAGGAACAGAGGAAGGCTACAAGATCTATTCCAGATTACAGGAGCATCTGTTAGAGCAGGGCGTTGAGATGGAATTCAACACCATGGTCAAAGATATCATTATTGAAGATGGTCAGGTAAAAGGACTTGTGACAGACAAAGATGAAACATACCATGCAAAAGAGGTTGTTTCAGCAGTTGGACGTGAGGGCGCAGACTGGTTCTCACACATCTGCAACGGCCATGGAATCGAGACACAGGTTGGTACTGTAGATATCGGTGTCCGCGTGGAAGTGCGTGACGAGGTTATGGAATTTTTAAATGACAACCTCTACGAAGCAAAATTAGTTTACCACACCCCGACATTTGACGATAAGGTTCGTACATTCTGTACCAATCCTTCCGGAGAAGTGGCAACCGAGTACTACGACAACGGACTTGCAGTTGTAAACGGACACGCTTACAAATCCAAAGATTTAAAGACGAACAACACAAACTTTGCAATCCTTGTATCCAAGAACTTTACAAAGCCATTTAAAACACCAATCGAATACGGTAAACAGATCGCACAGCTTTCCAACATGCTCTGCGATGGAAAAATTTTAGTACAGACCTTTGGAGATTTCAGACGCGGAAGAAGAACAACAGAGGAGCGTCTCTGCAGAAATAACCTGATTCCTACATTAAAAGATGCAGTACCAGGCGATCTTTCCCTTGTTTTCCCACACCGTATCATGGTGGATATCGAGGAAATGATTCTTGCACTTGATAAAGTGACACCGGGTATTGCCAGTGATGAGACCTTATTATATGGTGTCGAGGTAAAATTCTATTCCAACAAAGTTGTTGTAAACAGAGATTTCGAGACAAGCGTTAAAGGTCTGCGTGCGATCGGTGACGGCGCATCTGTAACCCGTGGACTGCAGCAGGCATCAGCAAATGGTATCTCTGTTGCAAGAAGCATTTTAAAAGCAATGGAAGCTTAAAAGAAAAGCATGAAAAAAATAAGAAAAACAATCGCAATGATCTATCTGCTCTGCCTTTCTTTTCTGCTCACAGGTTGTACGATCGGAAATAAAGAGGTGATCGTATCGAACACACTGAACAACCGTCAGGTATTTAAGATCGGCAGCGTGTCCTGTGGCTTGAAGGAAGCAAAGGTATATCTTGTGAATTACCAGAACATTTATGGAACAGCTTACGGTCTTAACCTGTGGCAGCATGATTTCGGGGACAGTTCTCTGGAAAATTATGTGAAAAATATCACAATGCGGGAACTGACACAGATCGTCTGCCTAGACCAGCTTGCAAAAGAAAAAGAGATGGAGCTTTCCGAGGAGGAAACAACGAAGATCGCTCAGGCGGCAGAGGAATATTTTGCGTCACTTACGGATGATGAAATCGTCTATATGGGTGTTTCTGAGAGCGACATCAAAGAGTACTACGAGCATTATGCACTGGCGCAGAAAGTGTACCATTCCCTGACGAATGCTGTAAATGAAGAAGTAAGTGATGACGAGGCGCGGGTCATGGAAATCATGCAGATTTTTGTCTCGGATGAGAGCCGTGCCAATGAGATCGCAACAAGGCTGGCACAGGGAGAAGATTTTGCGACGCTTGCCAATAATTACAATGAACTTGGCAGCATCCAGATCAACGTTTCCAGAGATGATCTCCCGGACGCAGTAGAGCAGATTGCATTTCAGATGGAAAATGATGAAGTTTCCGGTAAAATCACAGTGGATGGAGGCTTTTATTTCATTAAATGTCTGAACAAATACAATCAGGAGTTGACGGAGGCAAACAAAGCCAATATTGTAGACAAAAGAGAAAAAGAAGCTTTTGATGATGAATACAATGAATTTGTTTCTTCTTTGAATTCCAATATCAATGAAAATCTCTGGGAGAATCTGGAACTTGAGACGGGTTCCGGGATGAAGACGGATACATTTTTTGAAGTTTTTAATACTTATTGTGGTGATATGTGATATCACCACAATTTTTTCGAAGGAAAAAGATATGACGAAGGATATGACAAACGGATCTCCAATGAAGCTGATTCTTGGATTTTCCGTACCACTTTTGTTTGGATTTTTATTTCAGCAGTTTTACAATCTGATGGATACGTTGATCGTAGGACGTTTTCTCGGAGTAGATGACCTTGCAGCGGTAGGCTCCACAGGTTCCGTCAACTTTCTTATCATCGGATTCTGTATGGGAGTGTGCAACGGATTTGCAATCCCACTGGCACACAAATTCGGCGCAGGAGACTATAAGGGCATGCGTGGCTTTATGATGAACGCCATATATCTCTCTGCGATTTTTGCAGTGGTAATGACGATCGTGACGGTCATCTTCTGTATGCCGATTCTGGAGCTGATGCGCACGCCGGAAAATATCATTGACGGTGCATACCGCTACATTGTGATCATTTTCTGGGGAATCCCGGTCACATATCTGTACAATCTGGTTTCCGGTATTATCCGTTCTATGGGAGACAGCAAGACACCGGTTGTTTTTCTGGTGGTCGCAGCGGTCATTAATATTGGACTGGATCTGTTTTTTATCGTAGTGCTCGGAACCGGAGTGGAAGGTGCAGCATGGGCAACGGTAATTTCACAGTTAATCTCCGGTATCGGATGTCTTATTTACAGTATCAAACATTTTGAGATCCTGCGGCCGAGCAGAGAGGAAATGCAGATAAATAAAACGTATATGATGACACTGTGCGGCATGGGTGTCCCGATGGGATTGCAGTATTCCATTACAGCAATCGGAAGCGTTATCTTACAGAGTGCAGTCAATTCCCTTGGTTCTGACGCGGTTGCAGCAATGACAGCCGGAAGTAAGATCGGAATGTTTTTCTGCTGTCCGTTTGATGCGTTAGGTTCCACCATGGCAACCTACGGCGGTCAGAATGTCGGAGCAAAAAAACTGGATCGAGTCTCCGAAGGTTTAAAGTCAGCGTCCATTTTGGGATGTGCGTATGCGGTGCTGGCATTTGTCATTATGATCTTCTTCCGTAGGGCACTGGCAGGCTTCTTTGTCGGAACGGCAGCACCGGAAGTGGTTTCCAATGCAGGACTGTTTTTATTGATCAACAGTGCATTTTATATTCCGCTGGCATTTGTTAATATCGTGCGCTTCCTGATTCAGGGAATGGGCTACAGCAAATTTGCTATTTTGGCAGGAGTGTTTGAGATGGTTGCAAGAACGTTAGTCGGATTTGCGTTTGTGCCTGTTTTTGGCTACGTGGCAGCGTGCTTTGCAAGCCCGGTGGCATGGATCTTTGCGGATGCATTTTTATTCCCGGCATATTTCCATGTCCTGAAAAAGACGAAGAAGATGTTGTACGAGTAAAAAATAACTGCGAAACTTCCCACCAGAGTAGAGCGAATTGTGAAAATTTGAACAATGTAATTAAAAACGAAAGGATTCAGTATGAGTATTTTAAACGTGGAACACCTGACACACGGATTTGGTGACAGGGCAATTTTTAATGACGTGTCCTTCCGTCTGTTAAAAGGGGAACATATCGGATTAGTCGGCGCTAACGGCGAGGGAAAATCCACATTTATGAATATCGTGACCGGAAAACTGATGCCGGATGAGGGAAAGGTTGAGTGGGCGAAAAACGTGCGTGTCGGCTATCTTGACCAGCATTCCACACTGACCAAAGGCATGACGATCGAGAGCGTGTTAAAATCTGCTTTCGCATGGCTTTTTGAACTGGAAGAGAAGATGAACCAGATCTGCGATAAATTAGGTGAGGCGGCACCGGATGAGATGGACGCCATGATGGAAGAACTCGGCGTGATCCAGGACACACTTACCATGCATGACTTTTATATCATCGATACGAAGGTGGAGGAAGTGGCACGCGCTTTGGGACTGTTAGATCTTGGACTTTCCCATGATGTCACGGATTTGAGCGGTGGTCAGCGAATGAAAGTTCTTCTGGCAAAGCTTTTGCTCGAAAAACCGGACATTCTGCTTTTGGATGAGCCGACGAACTATCTGGATGCAGAGCATATTGCATGGCTGAAACGTTATCTGCAGGAATATGAGAATGCATTTATTTTGATCTCACATGACATTCCGTTTTTGAATGATGTTGTCAATATTATTTATCATATGGAAAATCAGCGTTTGGATCGTTATGTCGGAGATTATGATAAGTTTCAGGAAGTCTACGAGGTGAAAAAATCACAGTTAGAGGCTGCTTACCGCAAACAGCAGCAGGAGATCAGCGAATTAAAGGATTTTGTCGCCCGGAACAAAGCGCGCGTTGCCACGAAAAATATGGCAATGTCCCGCCAGAAGAAGTTAGACAAAATGGATGTGATCGAACTGGCAGCAGAGCGTCCGAAGCCGGAATTTAATTTTAAACTTGGAAGAACACCGGGACGCTATATATTTGAAACAAAAGATTTAGTCATCGGTTATGATGAACCGCTGTCAAAGCCGCTTAATATCTCCATGGAGCGCGGACATAAAATCGCACTTGTCGGGGCAAATGGTATCGGTAAGACGACACTGTTAAAGAGTATTTTAGGATTGATCCCATCACTTGGCGGTTCTGTGGAACTCGGCGAGAATTTAGAGATTGGATATTTTGAACAGGAGATCAAAGGCGAGAACAAGAACACCTGTATCGATGAGATCTGGGAAGAATTCCCGTCTTTCAGCCAGTATGAAGTGCGTTCTGCCCTTGCAAAATGCGGTCTTATCACAAAGCATATCGAAAGCCTTGTGCGCGTGTTAAGCGGTGGTGAGCAGGCAAAAGTAAGACTCTGCAAGCTGATCAACAAATCGACAAACGTTCTGCTCTTAGACGAGCCGACGAATCATCTTGACGTTGACGCCAAGGACGAATTAAAGCGTGCTCTGCAGGAATACCGTGGCAGTATCCTTCTGATCTGCCATGAGCCGGAATTCTATCAGGACATTGTGAACGAGGTCTGGGACTGCTCGAAGTGGACAACAAAGATTTTGTAGTAGAAAAAGAAAGCCGGACATTCTATTTGGAATAAATCTTTTTGGTTAAGTGTATTGAAAAAGAAGAAACATATGGTGCATAAGACTACAGATAGTAGTAAAATGTTTACAAATAGTTGTAAATCACAACAGAAAAAAGGGGAAGATTAACCTGACAGATGCCGCTAACGCACAGGTGCATCAGTTAAATGGATATGTACAGGTTTCTATTCCAATGCCAGCGAATATTACGGTAAAAGAAGGAAAAGCGATCGTCGTTTACCGTCTTGAGGATGATGGAACATTAACACGCTGTGATACAACAGTAGAAAATGGTGTGATCACATTCAAAACCAACCATTTTTCAACCTACATCGTAGCAGAAGAAGGTGTTACAGCAGTTACTTCTCCGAAAACAGAAGATGCCAGTGCAGGTATCAATCTGATTTTCTGCATGGGTATCCTGCTTGCAGGAGCAGCAGCAGTTGCAATGAAAAGAAAAATGGCATAATTGAAATAGTGCATGAGATAAAAGACAGCAGTTGCCCGGAGAAGGTGACTGTTGTTTTTTTATAAAAATAAGCATAAAGAAAAGGAAAAACATTGACATTTTCATCACAAAGTATTATCTTGATATCAGTAATAATTCCTATTATCAGATAACAAAAGCAAATGGAGGCCATTATGAAAGATACCTATATTTCAGAAGCAGTAAAGTATATTGGAGCAGACGATACCACATTAGATTTATTTGAGAGCCAGTACCAGATTCCGAACGGAGTTTCTTATAATTCCTATGTGATTTTAGATGAAAAAGTGGCAGTCATGGATACCATTGATGAGAGAAAAACGGACGAGTGGTTTGCCAACCTTGAGAATGTGTTGAATGGAAGAAACGTAGATTATCTTGTCATTTCCCATTTAGAGCCGGATCATGCGGCAAATATCAAACGTGCGGCAGACAAATTCCCACAGGCACAGCTTGTATTGAGCGCAAAGGCAAAAGCGATGCTGCCGCAGTTTTTTGACATCGCACATTTAGAAGAGCGCTGCCTTGTGGTAAAAGAGGGCGATACATTAGAGCTCGGAACACATAAGCTTCATTTTGTAATGGCACCAATGGTTCACTGGCCGGAAGTTATGGTGGAATACGAGGAGACAGAGAAAATTCTTTTTTCCGCAGACGGATTCGGAAAATTCGGCGCACTTTCCGCAGAGGAAGAATGGGCAGATGAGGCAAGAAGATACTTTATCAATATTGTTGGAAAATATGGCGTGCAGGTGCAGGGATTGCTGAAAAAAGCAGCAGCACTCGACATCAAAACAATCTGTCCGCTCCATGGACCGATTTTAAAAGAAAACTTAGAGTATTATATTGGAAAATATCTGACATGGAGCAGCTACGAGCCGGAAGAAGACGGCGTTTTGGTTGCATGCGCATCAATCCACGGCAATACAAAGACAGCCGCAGAAAAAATGGTCGAGGTACTGCGTGCAAATGGCGCATCCAAAGTAGTATTTATGGATCTGACCAGAGACGATATGGCTGAGGCAGTTGCGGATGCGTTCCGTTATGGAAAAATTATTCTTGCGGCAGCTTCCTATGACGGCGGTATTTTCCCGCCAATGGAAGATTTCTTACACCGTCTGGCACATAAAAATCTGCAGAAACGTACCTTTGGCCTGATCGAAAACGGCTCCTGGGCGCCTTGTGCAGCAAGGGGCATGAAAGGCATTTTAGAAGGCATGAAAGAGGTAAACGTATGTGAGAATGTCGTAAGTATCAAGTCTACCATGAAAGACACAGACATTTCCAAAATGGAGGAACTTGCCAAGGAAATCCTTGCTTAAAGCATATAAGTGAATCAAACTTGCGTTTATCAGAGCCAAAGAGCTGGAAAGAATCTCTTTGGCTCTTGACAATGGTAAATAGTACGGATATACTTAAAAATAATAGGGGTTAATGGGTTGGAGGTAGTGATTATGAAGTGTCCTTTTTGCAGCAGCGAAAACACAAGAGTCATTGACTCAAGACCGGCAGATGATAATAATTCCATCCGCCGGAGAAGACTTTGTGATGATTGTGGGAAGAGATTTACGACCTATGAGAAAGTGGAGACCATTCCACTGATCGTAATTAAGAAGGATAACGCAAGAGAACAGTACGATCGTTCCAAAATTGAAGCTGGTGTATTAAGAGCCTGCCATAAGAGACCAATTTCTGTGAATCAGATCAATCAGCTTGTCGATGAAGTTGAGACAGAGATCTTTAACAGAGAAGAAAAAGAAATCCCAAGCACATTGATCGGTGAGATCGTAATGGATAAGATCAAGAATCTGGATTCCGTTGCCTATGTGCGTTTTGCATCTGTATATCGTGAATTTAAGGATGTGAATACTTTTATGAGCGAATTGAAGAAGATGCTCGACAAATAGGGGGTTCAGTTTTGATACACGAATGTCGATAATATACTGCGAGAGAGGTTTTAATAATCTCTGTTTAGCAGAGTTTGATTTGTGATGACAGAATGTTTACAAAGTGTACATTCTGCTATGTATCAGTTTTTAATGGAGAAGATTGTATGAATATATCGGGAATCCGCACCAATGCGGGATTTTATGATTACAATTCCATAAAGATAAATGAGGTTCGGAGTCAGCAGATTCAGGAGGCGAAAGAGAGCAGTCAGATACCGGTAACGAACACTGCGGAGCCTAAGGATAACGGGGATGCGAGACAGATACCAAAAGTTCAGCAGGAAGATCAGGGAATCGTGGATTTTAATGCGCGGTATCAGCCGGATGCATCCTATGAACTGAAGGGAATTGACAGTGATCTTTCAAAGCTTGATGTTGAGAAAGCATTGTCAGATCTGAAGAAGGATCAGGTATTACAGCAGTATCAGTTTTTCGTTGGCGATGAGCCATTCGCATCTACGGAGAAGCTGAAACAGGTAAGAGAAGAAGAAAACTTCTGGTTATAAAGATTTATGATACCGTATGACATTCATACGGTATTTTTCTGCTTTATAAGAAATTGCTTCGCAACTTCTTTATTAAAAAGAAAGGGACAAACATTCATGCTGGAAAAATTTTATCCCGGAGAATATTTAGATTCCACATATGTGATCAATTTTGATCAGCTTTACAAAGACGGATATCGTGGAATCATTTTTGATATTGACAACACACTTGTGCCACATGGTGCGCCGGCAGATGAGCGTGCCTGTGCGTTGTTTTCGCATTTGAAGGAACTTGGTTTTCAATGTATGCTTTTATCGAACAACAAAGAACCGCGTGTAAAAATGTTCAATGATGCGGTGCAGGTGTCTTATATTTATAAAGCCGGAAAACCGAATCCGGCAAATTACCGCAAGGCAATGCAGGAGATGGAAACGGATACCACAAATACTATTTTCGTCGGAGATCAGATCTTTACGGATGTTTACGGTGCCAATCTTGCAGGAATCCGAACGATTCTTGTAAAGCCGATTCATCCGAAGGAAGAAATCCAGATCGTGTTAAAACGGTATTTAGAAAAGATCGTGTTGTTTTTTTATCAAAAACGGCAGAAAAAGAAAAAACAGTTGTAAATATAATAAAGAAAATCAATAGCGGCAAAATGCCGTACAGATAGAAAAGAAAAAGGAGTCATTAAAAATGAAAATCGCAATTGGAAATGATCATGCAGCAACAGAATTAAAATTTATCATCATGGACTATGTAAAAAGTCTTGGACATGAAGTTGTAAACTTTGGAACAGATGGCAATGAGAGCTGCAATTACCCGGAGTTCGGAGAGAAAGTAGGACGTGCAGTTGTAGGCGGCGAGGCTGACTGCGGAATCCTCATCTGCGGTACCGGAGTAGGAATCTCCATCGCAGCAAACAAGGTAAACGGTGTCCGCGCAGCAGTATGTTCCGACTGCGCAACTGCAAGACTGGTAAAAGAGCATAATAATGCCAATATTATTGCATTTGGCGCACGTATTGTCGGCAGCGAACTTGCAAAAGACATTGTAAAAGCATATTTAGATGCAGAATTTCAGGGTGGAAGACATCAGACAAGAATTGATATGATCCACGAAATTGAGACAAGAAACTAAGAGAGGGTAAGGTGATGCAAGTGGGAGAACTTGAGAGCCGTTCTCTAGCTGAACAGGCTGCTGATAAGATTGAGCAGATGATAATTGAAAATCAATGGAATCCTGGAGATAAGCTTCCTAACGAAATGGATATGGTGGAAAAACTAGGTGTGGGAAGAGGAACAATTCGTGAGGCAGTTAAAATACTGGAATCTAGGAACGTGGTAGAAATACGAAGAGGAAAGGGCACGTTTGTATGCAATGATATTGGAAAAATAGGAGATCCGTTAGGATTCCGATTTGCATCAGATAAAAAGAAACTTGCAGAGGATTTAAGTGATTTCCGAGCAATGCTGGAACCACAAATTGCCAAAATTGCAGCTCAAAAAGCTACAGATAAGGACATAGAGGATTTACAACGACTGTGCGATGAAGTTGAGAGTATGATTTGTAATGGTGAAAATTATAGTGAACGAGATATTGAGCTGCATACAAAGATTGCAAGTATTACTGGTAATTCAATTGTAGAACAAATTATTCCGTTAATTGCACAGGGAGTATCGATCTATGTAGATTTGACGAATCATGAGCTCGCTGGTACCGCTGCACTTACACATCAAAAAGTTGTAGATGCAATTCGAAGCCATGATGCTATTGCAGCATATGAAGCAATGAAAGCACATATGAAGGAGAACCGTGAAAATCTTGAGTTGTTAAAGAAAAAGTGATTTTAAAAAGATTAAAATTCTAAAAAAGCATTTTGGAATTTTAATCTTTTTTTGTGTATATTTCATAAAAAATAAAATGCATTTTTTGTGAAAATACCAATTGAAAATATACATATAGGATTTTATAATTTAAGACATCATATGACATGATGATATGATTACAAAACGAAGAAGGGGGAAATATGAAAAGAAGTAGTGATATTTTAAATGGAGCAGAATGGGCAAATGTAAGAGCATTGTATAAGTCATCAGGTTTTACAGACGATGAATTGAAGAATCCGATTATAGCGGTAGTCAATGCATATAACCAGGTTTGTCCAGGGCATGTAGTGTTAAAACAGTTAACACAAAGAGTAAAAGAAGGAATATATGCTGCAGGAGGTACACCAGTGGAGATTGGCACAATAGGTGCTTGTGATGGTGTGGCAATGAGTCATAAAGGTATGCAGTATATTCTTCCGACGCGTGAAATGATTGCAGACGATATTGAAGCAATGGCAGAGGCACATAGACTTGATGGATTGGTCATTCTGGGATCATGCGACAAAATAGTTCCAGGAATGATTCTTGGAGCGCTTCGTGTAAATCTTCCAACTGTGTTTGTAAATGGAGGTCCAACTCTCCCGGGCAGAATGAAGGAGGGAAACCCATATGGTGGAGAATACATAGACCATTCTATTATTCAGCAGTCAGAGGGAGCATTAAAAAGTGGAGCAATTACGAAGGAAGAATTTGATTGGATTGAAAACAATGCAGTACCGACAATAGGTTCTTGTGCTATGCTTGGAACAGCGAACACAATGTGTTGTTTGGCGGAAGTCATGGGAATTTCTTTACCAGGAAGTGCTGCAATCCCTGCTGTGTATAGTAGAAGACAAAGTATTGCATTTGAGAGTGGCAAGGCAGTGATGAATCTTGTAAAGAATAATATATGTATAAAAGACATAGTAACAAAAGATGCCATATTAAATGCAATTAAAGTCAACTCTGCTATAGGAGGCTCGACGAATGCTGTTTTACACTTATTGGCAATAGCATATGAAGCAGGTGTTGATCTTGATATTTTTGAATTTGGTAAAGTAAGCATGTCAGTTCCACATATGGTTCCGATGATTCCGGCAGGACAGTACACATTACTGGATTTTTATGAGGCTGGAGGAATTCCTGTTATGATGAAGGAATTAGCTTCCATATTGATGTTGGATGGTATAACATGTACAGGACATACTTCGAAAGAAAATATTGATGAATTCAAAAATAAAAACACAGATGTTATAAGAGGTTTATCTAATCCAGTACATAATCGTGGGGGAATAGCTGTGTTAAAGGGAAATATTGCACCGGATGGAGCAGTGACAAAGCCATCCGCAATTCCGGAAAAAGCGCTTTTATTTAGAGGACCAGCAAAAATATATGAAAGCGAACAGGATGCATTAATTGGAATCAGGGCGAAACAAGTACATGAAGGAGAAGTTGTTGTAATCCGTAACGAAGGACCAAAAGGCGGACCTGGAATGCCAGAGATGTATAAAGTTATGAAAGTTCTAGTAGGAATGAACCTTGGAAGCAAAGTGTGTGTCATTACTGACGGTAGGTTTTCCGGTTCTAACAATGGATGTTTTGTTGGACATATATGTCCAGAGGCATTGGATGATGGACCAATTGCATATTTACAGGATGGTGATGTGATTACAGTCGATGTATTAAATGGTCTAATTGAAGCAGATGTTGATTTTAGAAAGAGGCGAAAAGAAGTTGTAAGAAAAGAGGTAGAGCAGGTAAAGGGATGTCTCTACCAATATCGGAAAAATGTTACAACAGCATCTAAGGGAGCATACATAGCAACTAGAACTGAGATAGAAGATAAAACAATATAGGATAAAGGAGAACGAAAATGTCAGGAGTTTTTTTAGTAGTTAATCTAATGATAGCGATAGCAATTATGATTGTTTTAATACTTGTTCCAAAATTTAATCCAGCATTAAGTTTAGTGATTGCAAGTATTTATATGGGTGTAACATGTGGATTAGGATTTGTAAATTCTATTGAAACAATAGGTACAGGTTTTGGTAATATGATGGCAGGAATTGGCTTGCCGATTGGATTTGGTGTTATTTTAGGACAATTAATGAGTGATACTGGAGCTGCGAAGGTAATTGCAAGAACAATTGTACATGCTGTACCAAATAAGTATGTTTTATATGCAGTAGCAGTAGCTGGATTTATTCTTGCTATACCTGTTTTCTTTGATGTTACATTTATTATTCTCATCCCGATTGGAGTAGCTGTTGCAAGAGAGGTGAACAAACCACTTGCATATGTCGTAGGAGCATTAACAATCGGAGATGGAATTGCACAAACACTTGTACCTCCAACACCTAACCCATTGGCGGCACCAGGTATCTTAAATTTTGATCTTGGAACAATGGTTATTATGGGATTGATTATTGGTGCGATTGCAACATTAATATCTGTGTTTGTGTATACTAAAATTCAAGATAGAGGAATTTTTAATGAGGAAAAAGATGTAAATAAAGATGCTGAAATTTATGTTGAAGAGGATTTGGATGAACTTCAGAAAGTACCAGGTTTTTTTGTTTCCTTACTTCCAATTTTAATTCCGGTTTTTTGCATTCTTATTGGAACAGGAGCTTCAGCTATCAGTGAAAATGTGCCATGGATTGCACAGTTTTTGGGAAATAAAATTGTAGCAATTATGTTGGGTACACTTTGTGCATATCTTATTGGTTATAAATATCTTGGAAAGAATAAAGTGGAAAACTCTGCAAATGAAGCATTGAAACAAGCAGGGGTTGTATTATTAATTACAGGGGCAGGCGGCTCGTTTGGTGCCGTTATTGCAGCAACAGATATTGGAAATGCACTTGTATCTACATTGAATATTAATAGCGGTTCAGTTTTAAAGATATTGTTTTTAGCTTATTTTATAGGTTGTATTTTTAGAATTGCGCAGGGATCTGGAACTGTAGCAGGAATTACAGCAATGACAATTATGGCAACAATTGCCCCAAGTGTATCAATTCATCCGGTGTATATTGCATTGGCTGCGCTTGCAGGAGGGATTAGTGTAGGACATGTAAATGATAGCGGATTCTGGGTAGTGTCTAATTTATCAGGGTTTAATGTAAAAGGTGGTTTAAAAACATATACATTAGCTCAGATTATAATGTCAATCTCCATAATGAGTTTAACTGTTATTTTTGCATTAATTCTTCCAGGAGCAATTGGATAATATTTTAAAACGAATAAAGAAAGTACCATCTTTAAGAAAAAGGAAACATGCTTAAAGGTGGTATTTTCTTTAATAAGAATGATAAAGTTTGTGTTTAAGTTTGTGTTTCAATAAAAAAAGCTTGAAATGTATAGCTATTTATTATAGAATAGAGAAATCAGAGAGCCTTGTGCTCGCACGCATTTTTTTAAGGAGGAAGTTTGAATGATTTCAGCAGGCGATTTCAGAAATGGTATCACTATTGAATTAGAAGGTAACATTTATCAGATTATCGAATTCCAGCATGTTAAACCAGGTAAAGGTGCAGCATTTGTAAGAACTAAGTTAAAGAATATTAAGAGTGGTGGTGTGGTTGAGAAGACATTCCGTCCAACAGAGAAATGTCCTCAGGCACGTATCGAGAGAAAAGATTATCAGTATTTATATGCTGATGGAGATTTATATTACTTCATGGATGTTGAGACTTACGATCAGATCGCATTATCCAAAGACGATATCGGTGATGCATTAAAATTCGTAAAAGAGAACGAAATGGTTAAGTTATGCTCCCACAACGGAAGCGTATTTTCTGTAGAGCCACCTCTCTTCGTAGAGTTGAAGATCACAGATACAGAGCCTGGATTCAAAGGCGATACAGCTACAGGTGCTACAAAACCGGCAGTTGTTGAGACTGGTGCAACTGTATATGTTCCATTATTCGTTGAGCAGGATGACGTGATCAAGATTGATACACGTACAGGCGAATACTTATCACGTGTTTAATGAGAATAGGTAATTTTAAATTGTAATGAATGATAGACAACCCCGGAAGCTTTATTTTCCGGGGCTTTTCTTTGCTTATTTTGTGTTTTTTTGTGTACAGCTTGACTTTCCCGGTGCAGGCTTCTAAAATGTAAATTAGATTAGCTTAGAAGATGCAAGACAACCTTTCGGTTGACGCAGAGGCAGAGAGCAAGGGGGAAATTTAAGATGAAGATCGTAAATGGAAAAGTATTTGAAAACGGCAGATTTGTTGAGAAGGAAGTGGCAACAGACGGAAGTTTGTTTGCAGAAACATCCGGGGATGGGAAAGAGATTGATGCTGCTGGATGCTATGTGATACCGGGACTTATTGACATTCATTTTCATGGATGCGCAGGAGTTGATTTCTGCGACGGAACGGTAGAGGCAATGCGGCATATGGCAGAATATGAATTGAAGAATGGGGTTACTTCCATTCATCCTGCAACGATGACATTGTCGGAGGAAGAACTGACAAACATCAGTAAAGCTGCAAAAGTATTTCATGAGGAACAGAAGGCAGATGAGACTTTGCTTGCAAAAGAAGCTGAGTTAGTCGGAATCTATATGGAAGGACCTTTTATTTCCATGGAGAAAAAAGGGGCACAGAACCCATTGTACGTGCATAAACCGGATGCAGACATGTTCCGCAGACTGCAGAAGGAGGCAGATGGGTTATACCGTGTCTGCGTTGTGGCACCGGAAGAACCTGGTGCAATGGAATTTATTGATGACGTAAAGGATGAAGTGCGAGTATCCGTGGCACATACAACTGCAGATTATGATACTGCAAAAGAGGCATTTTTACATGGCGCAAGACAGGTGACACATCTGTATAATGCAATGCCGCCTTTTACCCACAGGGCACCGGGAGTGATCGGAGCAGCCTGTGATAATGAAAATGTCATGGTAGAGATGATCTGTGACGGTGTGCATCTGCACCCGGCAACGATTCGCACAAGCTTTAAAATGTTTGGCAAAGAAAGAATTATCTTAATCAGCGACAGCATGATGGCAACCGGAATGCCGGATGGAATCTATTCTCTGGGCGGACAGGAAGTTCAGGTACACGGCAATAAAGCAACTCTCACAGTGGACGGTGCGATCGCAGGATCTGCCACGAATTTATTTAACTGTATGAAGTTTACAGTAAAAGAAGTCGGACTTCCATTTGAGGAGGTCGTAGGCTGCGCGACAGAGAATCCGGCAAAAGCAGTTGGTTTATGGGACAAATACGGCAGCATTGAAAACGGTAAATACGCGGATTGTGTGATCGTGGACGAAGATTTTAACATCAGACAGATTGTAAAGCACGGCAGGACAATTTTATAAAACCTGTAGATTTTTTTACAGAAACAGAGAAAAGGGCAGCCTGTAGATCATCTGGGACTGTCCTTTTTCATAAGCCGGTAAAGCCAGAGCAGCGCAAGGACACAGTGCAGGATCTGACTGACCAAAAGACCGGTCAGATAACCTCTGATACCGATGACTGGAATCAGAAATACGATAAAAAGAATCCGGATGATGCAGGAAATGAGATTTAAAAACAGGGTGATTCCGGGTTTTCCGAGTCCGTGGAAAATGCTGTTTAAGGTGCTGCCAAGGTAGAGAAAAGGGCAGATCCAGCTTAGTGTCACAATGAAAGTGGCAGAGAGTGCATTTTTAAAAATAAAGTTGCCAATAAAATCGCCCAGAAGTAAAAGCCCGATCGTACAGAGCAGACCTAATAAAAGGCAGGATTCAGTTGTTCTTATAATTGCTTTCCGGATCAGCGTATCGTTGTGTTTTGCCTGGGCTTCAGAGACGATCGGAAGTAAAAGTACGGAAATGGAATTTGTGAGAACCGTTGGAAACATGATGATCGCAAATGCCATGCCAGTGAGAATACCATAGATACTTAAAGCATCAGAGGAACTGTAGCCAAACAGTTTCAGCTGGTACGGAATGAGCAGATTTTCTATGGCAGTAAATAAATTAAAAGTGAGGCGGTTAACCGTCAGAGGAAACGACAGGGTAAGTAATGACCATGTCGTTTTTCTTATATTGCCCTTACAGGCGCCAAATCCGATGCAGCTTAATGATACAAGCATGCCGGCAATTTCACCGAGTACAAGCCCCCACACGGCGTCAGAGATCGTAATGGAATGACCGTTGCTCTGTGCGATCATATAAATCAGATAGACACCGCCAACTCTTGCAGACTGTTCCGCCAACTGGGAGAGGGACGGCACAAGAGTTTTTTTCAGTCCATAATAATAGCCGTTAATGCAGGAGTGGATACTGCATGGAACATAGCAGAACGACAATATCCGAATCAGCGGGGCACAGCGCATTTCCCGCAGAAAAGAACCTGCAATGAATTCTGAGTAATTCCACATATAAATCCCGGTAAGAATAGAGAGAGACACAGAAAGAATCAGTCCCACGAGCAGATAGAGTCTGGCTCCGGCAGGATTTTCGTTTCCGATTTCTTTGGATACAAATTTTGAGATAGCAGTCTGGATTCCGGCGGAAGTCAGGGAAAAACAAAGTGCCATAACAGGAAAAATCAACTGATAAATTCCAAGACCTTCTGCACCAATCACACGTGAGAGGAATATCTTATAGAAGAAACCAATAAAACGGGAGAGTATGCCGGCGGATGTGAGCAGCAGCGTACCGGTAAATATAGTTCTTTTCACAGATAGATTTTTTGACATTTGACCTCCCGGGATTTTAAATGCTGGGCACTGAACGGAAAACTCAGTGCTGCCAGGTTCATCAATTTAGTATATGAGAGAAGTGAGGAGAAAATGAGTAAACAGATTTATCTGGATAATGCGGCAACCACTCAGATGTCTGATGAAGTAAAGCGGGCAATGGAACCTTATTTGCAGGAAAACTACGGAAATGCTTCTACCGCCTATGGCATTGGAGGAGATGCAAGAAAAGAACTGGAAAAATCCAGGGAGATCATTGCAGCAACGTTACATGCAAAACCTTCTGAAATTTATTTTACATCGGGAGGATCGGAGTCTGACAATTGGGCAGTGAAGAATATAGCAGCCGCTTGCAAGAAAAAAGGGCGGCATATCATAACAACAAATATCGAACATCATGCGATCCTAAATTCCTGTGAATATCTGCAAAAATTAGGCTATGATGTCACATATCTGAAAGCGGACAGCGACGGACTTGTTTTGGCAGAGCAGGTAAAAGAAGCCATAAGACCGGACACGACACTGATTTCTGTGATGTTTGCAAATAATGAAGTGGGAACGATCGAACCAATCTATAAAATCGGGAAAATAGCGCGGGAAAAACAGATCTTGTTTCACACGGATGCAGTGCAGGCATACGCACAGATTCCGCTCTCGGTCAGTTATTATCCGGTGGATTTATTGAGTGCAAGTGCACATAAATTTCATGGACCAAAAGGGGTTGGCTTTTTATATATCCGTGACGGCGTGGATATTCCTTCTTTCATTCATGGCGGAAGTCAGGAGAGGGGAAAACGTGCCGGCACAGAAAATGTAGCCGGTATTACGGGCATGGCAAAAGCGGCGGAAATCGCATACGGAAATATGCGAAAGAGGGTACAGAAAGAGATTATGCTGCGGAATTATCTGATCGAGCGCATACTGCACGAAATTCCGGATGTGAAGCTGAACGGACATCACAGCATCCGGCTTCCGGGCAATGTGAATGTCAGCTTTAAGGGCATAGAAGGGGCGTCGCTTTTGATTTTATTAGATGAAGACGGAATCTGTGCCTCCGGCGGTTCGGCGTGTAATACGGGAGAAGAGAGGATTTCCTATGTGATCAAAGCGTTGGGGGTTCCGAAAGATTACGCACCGGGTACGATAAGACTTACATTATGTGGAGATACAACACGCACGGATATTGATGCGGCAATTGATTCATTGAAACGCAATGTTGCACTTTTGCGAGGATGAGAGAAGATTCACTAACGCAATGCAGGCAGATTTTTTTATAATCTGCCTGTATTACTTTCGTTAATTTCCGTTTTTCCTGCATCCAATGATGCCAGAGGAAATGGCGTTTTGCGGGCACACATCCTTGCATTTGCCGCAGCGGATACATTCCGCACTGTTCGGATTTTCATAGACTTTTACACCCATACCGCATTTCTTGGCACAGAGTCCGCATTTCGTACATTTGGTGGCATCAATCTCGTAATGGTAGAGTGAAAACCGGTTGAAAATACCATAAATCGCACCAAGTGGACATAAATACTTGCAGAATGGGCGGTATATCATTGTAGATAAAATAAGAAGAATGACAAGGATGCTGACCTTCCACCCAAATAAAAAGCCGATGGCACGCTGAAGTCCCGGATTTTTTGCAACAAGCGGAATACCGCCGAGCAGTGTGCCGGACGGACAGATCAGCTTGCAGAACCATGGACTTCCATAGCCGCTTTCCCCGACAAGAAGCAAAGGCATGGCAATGACGAACACAACAAGGATGACATATTTTAAATAGCGCAGATAGCGGTCAAATGGGACTTTTTTGATCTTTTTGACGAAAGGGATCTTATGTAGCAGATCCTGCACAAGACCAAAAGGGCAGAGCCAGCCGCAGACAAAACGTCCCATGAGAGAGCCGAAGATCATTAAAAATCCAATGACATAAAAGGAAAATTTATAATTTTTACTGCCGAGCACAGCCTGAAGGGATCCAATCGGACAGGAACCGATAGCACCCGGGCAGGAGTAGCAGTTTAAGCCGGGAACACAGAGCTTTTTGCTTGTGCCACGGTAAATTTTTCCCTCGGTAAAACCGATGACATATCCATTTGTCAGGGCGGTGAAAAGAACCTGTACCCATAAGCGTAAATGTTTTCGCTGTTTTTTTATCCAGTTCATGATGAAAAACCTTTCCTTGTAAATTCGTGTAATGTATTTTCTATTATCCGATGCCAATGCATTCCAGACAGATGATATTTGACTTATTCTGTACAGTGGTATGCTCATTTCGATGGATTCCATTTAAAATAAATAAAACCCCGATAGCTAAAAGTAAGATGCCTGTGACAGAGCGTTTTTTGATATTCATATAAGTTTCGCCTCGTTTCGTGAGTTCCGGCAGTCCGGGAAACTGCCGGAAACCTGATCTATATGTGACTATTCTGCTAAGTAAGAGTCAATGAGAGCTTTCCAGCCTTCATAGTCCTTAGAACCTTCGATCGTGTCAAGGATGGTTCCATCTGATCCAACTACATAAGTGGTAGGGTATGCCATAATATTTAAAAGGGATTCATTTGTGGCAAGCGTTCCATCCATACGAAGCTGTGTGTAAGATGCATTTGCGTTACTCATAATATCTTTGATCTGAGCCATTTCGTCATCTGAGATACCCATGCCAAGATCACCGTAAAGTCCGTAAACAGCAGCACCTTTGTCCTTGTATTCACTATTGATCTTATCAAGATCAGGAATTTCATTGACACATGGGGTACATCCGACATTCCATACATTTACAAGTGTTACTTTGTTTTTTGCAAAAATAGAGGAATCCATTTTATTACCATCTATATCCGTAGTATCCATGTTCGTGAAAATATCATTTGTGGAAGCAGTGCTGTCGGAAGCAGTCTGTGCAGTGCTGTCTGTTTGTTCAGTTGTGGCCGTTTCCTGTCCGGCTGTTGTGGAAGAAGTATTGCCGGTGGTGTTTCCGGTCTGTCCGCATCCTGCAAAAAGAAGTGCGCCTGTAAGTAAAAGTGTTGCGATAGATAATGTTTTGTTTTTCATAATAAGAAAATCTCCTTTGTTTTTTGTTGTTCAGACTATTGTCTGATTGATTTGATAGACATATCATAACGTTCCAATGTGAAATTAATATGAAATCAGAAAATTTTTTTTGTTGATAATCTTTACAGGTCATAATAAACTGGAAGTAGTGTTATTGTTATAGGAAAATAGCACATTTTAACAGGGACGTACTAAATTAAGGAAAAGGAAAGTATAAAATGAATATTTTAATTGTAGAGGATGATACAGCGATCCGCGAGGGCGTGGCAGAGTTTTTAAAAGAAAATGAATATGAGGTCTTTTGTGCAGAAGATGGGGAGAAGGCGCTTGAAATTTTAAAAAGCAAAGAGATACATCTGGCGCTGTTAGACATTATGCTGCCGAAGAAAAATGGGATCGAAGTGTTAAAAGAACTGCGGACGTTCAGTGAACTTCCGGTGATCATGCTGACGGCGGTCACGGACGAGGAAACGCAGGTGCAGACGTTTGACAACCTTGCTGATGACTACATATGTAAGCCGTTTTCATTGATCCTACTTTTGAAGCGGATCGAAGCACTTTTGAGAGCACGTTATAAGACAGAAAATACATGGAAATACAAAGATGCTGTGGTGGATTTTTCCGGGTATCGGGCAACGTATCTTGGAAAAGATGCGGCAGTCACACCGAAAGAGATCAAACTTTTAGCAGTCTTGTTGGAGAATGCGGGACAGGTTGTGAGCCGGGATCAGATTTTAGACCGGATCTGGGGTGAGGAGGAAAGCCCTTTTGACCGTGTTGTGGATGTCTATGTGAAAAATCTGCGGAAAAAACTGCAGCTCGACTGTATTATCACGGTAAAGGGCGTCGGCTATAAGCTGGAGCTGCCATAAAATATCAATAAGTGAACAGCCTACAAAAGAAGGCTGTATTCAGCGGTGTGCGCAGAGTAGGGGATTGAATATGAAGAAAATGAAATTATTTCCTAAAACATTTTTATATACGTTTTTTATGCTGCTTTTTATCACAACATCCATGCACCTGATGATTTATTTTTTCTATCCGAAGGTGTACTTAAGCCGGATGCAGGATCAGCTGGAAAAGAAAATGGAGACATTGCAGCAGGAGATAAAAAGGAATACTGCAGCGGAAGCGGGGCAGATTTTTTCTGATTTTGCAAAACAAAATAATGTCAATGTTACGGTAGAGTGTGCCGGTAGTGAAGTTACTTATATGGGAATGGATTTCCAGATATCACTGTATACCGATGCCGATATGGTTTTTGATGTGAGCAATCTGGAAAATGCGGAATCGATTATTGTGAAAAATAAATCAATGGAAGCAGACGATGGGATTGAAATCCAGGTGGAAGTGATGGCAAGTGCCATGCCGGTGAAAGAGGCAGTGGATATGATCACATTTTTATTGCCGTTTACGTTCGGAGCAGCCATTCTCTTTTCCATTGTTTTTTCTTATTTATATTCGAGACGCATTACAAGGCCTATTTTTCACATGCTGAATGTCACGAACGATATGAAAAATTTAAAACCGGAAGCGGCTTTTCATGTGCAGGATGAAGATGAGGTCGGACTTCTGGCGGAGCAGATCAATCAGGTTTATGAGCAGCTGCTTGCAACGATCCGGAGTCTGGATGAAGAAAAAGAGCATATGCTCGCAGTGGAAAAGTCGAAGACTGTTTTTCTGCGTTCTGCTTCCCATGAACTGAAAACACCGCTTTCCGGGCTTCGGATCCTGCTGGAAAATATGCAGTATAATATAGGAAAGTACAAGGATCGTGACAAATATCTTGCGGAAGCAGTTGCCAAAGTGGATGAGCTGAGCGGAATGGTCAGGGATATTTTAGATACTTCCAAAGTGCAGGATCTGCAGGAAGAGGAAAAACAGAAGCTTTATGCAGGCGGGGAAATTGGAACAGTGCTGCGGGAATATGCGATGCAGATCGCTGACAAAAAGTTGGAGGTGACAGACAGTATCCCGGAAGACTGCATGCTGTTTATGAGCCGGAATACATTTCAGAAAGTGTGGTCGAACCTGATCGGCAATGCGGTACAGTACACAGAGCAGGGCGGGCAGATCACAATTGCCGCAGACACAGACAAAATCTGGATCGAAAACAGCTGTACACCGTTGACAGAGGAGCAGTTGGCTTATATTTATGAGCCGTTTTACCGTGTGGACGACACGCGGGCAGCTTCCGGGGGCAACGGGCTGGGACTTTATGTGGTGCGGGAACTGCTGAAAAAAGAGGGATTCCGCCATGTATTTGAGCCTGTGGAAGACGGCATGCGCTTTACAATTTTCCTATAGACAAAACTAGGGATTTATGAAAAATTTCGCTTGTTAATTTAATTCAGAGATTTCAGTTTGTATCGGTTCTGACTGCAAAATCATAAAGTATCCAGAAATTTCCTCGGATATTAAGAAAAAATTCATTAGGAAAAGGGAACAATCTATAGTATAATGATGGTCACATCACAATGGATTGTGAAAATGAATTTTTGGGCGTCTGCGCACGCCGGAATGAGAGGGAATATGAAGAGAAAAATAGCATGGATTCTGCTGGCAGCAATGACACTTTCCATTGCTGCGTGTGGAAATAAAACCGGAGATTCGGTTGCAGATGATGGAAATATCACTGCAGAGGCAACAGAGGGTGAACTGGATACATCGGCAAATCTGGAGGGAAGCTGTGCAGACATTCTGGATGAGATTTATAAAACAGCAAAAACAGATGACGATTACTTCATCTACACAGATGATTTTGAAAACGTGGAGATTACCGAAGCAGAGGAAGAATATATTTTAGGAACGACAGAGATTGATTATACGGATTCCGTGTACTCTGCACCGATGATGTCCTCGATTGCTTATCAGTGTGTATTGCTCCGGGTAAGTGAAGATCAGGATATCGAAGCTGCCAAGAAGCTTTTAGAGGAAAATGCCGATCCGGCAAAGTGGATATGTGTTGAAGCAGAGAGCGTTGTTGTGGAAAACGTTGGCGACGTGATTTTATTCATCATGGCAGACAAAGATGTTGCAGATGCAGCAAAAGAAGCGTTTTTAGCGTTAAAAAAATAAATACAGAAGGTGGTGCGAAGCTTGCTTTTTTCAAGTATTACGTTTTTATACTATTTTTTACCGGCGGTATTAGTGATCTATTATCTGGCACCGGCAAAAGTGAAAAATCTGATACTGTTTCTGGCAAGCTTCGTTTTTTATTTGTGGGGGGAGCCAAAATACAGTGTGCTGCTCCTTTTTTCTGTTACAGCCGGCTATATGGGTGGAAGATGCATCGAATATCAGAGACAGAAGAAGTGTGTCTGTGCTGCTGATCCGGCAGACAGATCCGGAAAATACAAGGGTGGACATGACAGGCTTGTGGTCGGGATTTTTACGGCAATAACATTGGGATGGCTGGTATTTTTTAAATATATGGATTTTCTGGCAGACAGTGTAAATAGGATTCTCGGTACACATGTTCCGATGGTGCAGATCGCACTTCCGGTCGGCATCAGTTTTTACACGTTTCAGATCATCAGTTATTATGTGGATGTTTACCGGGGAGAGGTTGCGGCAGAACACAATTTTGTTGATTTTGCGGCATATGTGACGATGTTTCCACAGTTGATCGCCGGACCGATCGTCCGCTTTCAATCCGTGCAGGCGGAATTAAAACACCGGGAGATCACATGGGAAAAAACCGGGGAAGGTGCGGCAAGGTTCGTCTGTGGCCTCTGTAAAAAGGTTTTGATCGCAGATTCCCTTGCGTCGCTTGTCTCGGTACTGCAAAATATATCTGAAACAGCAGCAAAAACGGAAGCAGTCGTGACAACAGGAATCCGTGCGGAAGGCGCAGGGATCGGCACACTGGGTTACTGGGTGCTTGCCCTTGCGTTTATGTTACAGCTTTACTATGATTTCTCCGGTTACAGCGATATGGCGATCGGACTCGGAAAAATATTAGGTTTTACGTTCCCGGAGAATTTCAGGTATCCTTTTATCTCAAAAAGTATCTCGGAGTTCTGGCGCAGATGGCACATGACGCTGGGCGGATGGTTCCGCGATTACCTTTATATCCCACTGGGCGGCAACCGGGTGAGCGTTCTGCGATGGTGTTTTAATATGTTCGTTGTCTGGCTGCTCAGTGGGCTGTGGCACGGTGCAGGATGGAATTTTGCGCTGTGGGGATTGTATTTTGGCGTATTCTTAAGTGCAGAGAAATTAATTGGAAGAAAATGGAAAGAAAGATCTTTTAAAATAGCAGACGTATCCGCAAATAATGACAGTAATGGTGGTAACAGGGAAAATATGTTTCTGACCTGTGTCAGAAATATCATAGAACATGGTTATGTTCTTCTGGTCGTCCTTTTTAGTTTTGTTATTTTCCGTGTGGAGGGTGTCCGTGAGATAAAAGAACAGTTTTTAGGATTATCCGGATGTTACGGAAATGCAATGACACCGATGGCTGCTTATGAGATAAAGAGCTATCTGATACTTTTACTCATCGCATGTGCTGGTGCGACACCGGTTCCTGCGATGTGCGTTCAGAGATTAAAAAGTACAAACATGTGGAAAAAGTCAGGATGGCTGTTACAGAGCTGTTATATACTGACAGGGCTGGTGCTTGCTACGGCATTTTTACTGGGAAGTTCGGTACATCCATTTTTATATTTCCGGTTTTAGGGAGAGTGAGTGGGAAACCACATTTATCTGACACCGGATCGTTAATGAGGAGGGCAGAAGCATGGATTGGAAGAAAAAAATAGCAGCAGTTGTTTTTCTGCTCTCACTTGTCTGTGTCCCGGTGGCGGCGTTTCTGCTGCCGGATCAGGCGGTTTCTAAGACGGAGAGACGGAAACTTGCGAAGAAACCGGCATTTACAGTGGCTGCTTTTTGGGATGGAACGTATATGGAGCAGTTGGAAACGTATTTTTCCGAGCAGTTTCCGGTGCGGGACGGATTGCGCACAGTGAAAGCGGAGACGGAGACGGCACTTTTGGGAAAAACGGATACCAATGGTTATTTTAAAGTTGAGGATGGAATTTATCATCTGGAGGCACAATTAAATGAAAAGAATGTGGGCAGAGTGGTAGATTCCATAGAGAAGCTCTGCACAGAACAATTTCAGAACGCAGATTGTTATGTCGCAGTCATCCCGGATAAAAATTATTATCTGGCAGATAAACGGTATCCAATACTGGATTATGCAAGGCTGGATGAGATGATACAGGCGGAGATCCCTTCGGCACAGAAAATCAGTTTATACGGTAAGCTGCATCTGAAAGATTATTACCGCACGGATCTGCACTGGAAACAGGAAAGGATTACAGATGTAGTGGACACGCTTGTACAGTCTATGGGACAGCAGACCAATACAATATCTGACGGCTGGCAGATTGCCACGGAGGATTTTGTCGGAGCTTACGGGGCAGCCTCTGCAGTGAAAACAACACCGGATAAGATGATTTACCGGACAGATCCGTCCATAGAGCGGATGCAGGTCTATGATTATGAAAGAAAACAGAACGTAAGTGTCTATGCACCGGAAAAAATCGGTGGGATGGATGATTATGATTTTTATCTGTGGGGTGCAAGAGCGCTTCTGACCATTCAGAATCCGGAGTGCCATAATGGAAAGAAGCTGTTGCTGTTCCGCGATTCTTTTGGCAGCAGTATCGCACCGCTTTTAGCGGAGTATTATGAGGAAGTAACGCTGGTTGACCTCCGGTATGTCTCAGCTTCGCATGCACTGGAGCTTTTAGGGGACACGGAATATCAGGATGTGTTGTTTTTGTACAGTGCACCGATTTTGAATCATGGAGACAGCTTGAGATTTGGTTAGTGTATTTAAAAATAGGCATAAATGTATTTTTTACGGCATAAAATTATAAGGGAAAGTTCTATTGACTTTCCGGTTTGTACTTGCTAGAATGTAAGTACAAAGAAAGTTTACCACTGACCGATATGTGGTATAGAAATGGTCGGGTTGAAAGTTTACCGCTGACCAATATGCGGTATAGAAAAGGTTGGGTTGAAAGTTTAGCCCTTCGCCGTAAGGCGGAGGGCTTTTTCTATAATGGAGATAGAAATAGGTATGAAAAAAACGGGTTTTTATATTATAAAGGATCAATTTTTTGAAGAAATGTCTGATCCGTATCTGAAAGGCAATAAAGCCGGAAACAGACCGCATTATTACTGTTTTGAAGATGCAAGCACAGGGATATATTGGATGATACCATTGTCCAGTCGTATTGATAAATATAAGAGTATAATGGAGAAGAAAGCAAAAGCTGGAAAGCCTTGTGATATTGTACATATTGTTAAGTTGGATGACAGCCGGGAAAGTGTATTTTTGATACAGGATATGTTTCCGATAACAGAGGAATATATAGAACGGGAATATACGATTGCTGGCAATCATCTGATGCTGACCAGTGAGCACACAGTAAATGAAATTGCTCAGAAAGCAAGAAAAGTTATGGGAATGTTAAAACGTGGCATAAAATTTACACCAACGCAGCCTGATGTTTTAACTATATTAGAAAAATTGAAGAAGCAGAGATAAAAAAGTCCGCAGCCTTAAAAATAAGGTGCGGATTTTTTGAATTTCAAAAATTCCTGTAACCAATTCAATGTATTTGCGTCTTTCCTGATGAAGGGAAATATGAGAGAATAGAATAGACCAGTGTAAAAGCAGTGGGAGAACATGAGGATACGTGCAATGGAAGATGAAAAGATTATTGAATTATATTGGAATAGAGATCAGGGCGCGATCGGACACACGGCAGACAAATATGGCAGTTATTGTGGCAGGATTGCGAAAAATATTCTTTTGAATAAAGAAGATTGTGAAGAATGTGTCAATGACACCTGGCTGAGGGCGTGGAACGCTATGCCGGACGAGAGACCGGCAATTTTATCTGCGTTTTTAGGTGCGATCACAAGAAATTTAAGTCTGGACCGATACCGGAAACTGCATACGGCAAAAAGAGGAAAAGGGGAAGTGGAGTTTATTTTTGATGAACTGACAGATCAGGTGGACAAAAAAGAGCCGTCGCACTACATAGAGGAACAGGAATTAGTGGCGTGTATCAATCATTTCCTCAAAAATCTCCCGAAGGAGCACCGCGTGATGTTTGTGCGGAGATACTGGTATTTTGATAGCATTACAGAGATTGCAGAGCGTTGTGCATGCAGTGAGGCAAAGGTGAAGACAACACTTTTTCGTGTCAGGGGTAAATTGCTGGACTATCTGAAAAAGGAGGGCTATGCATTATGAAAAAGACGGACTGGATAGATGTGATCGGAAAAATCGATCCGGCTTATGTAAAAGAAGCGGAACAGTGGAGCAAAGCAGCACAGAAAAAGAGAAATCTCAGGCATTTTACTGCAATGGCGGCGTGTGTGTGTATTCTGCTGGCTGGAGCAGTGGTATCATTTGATCTGTGGGTACAGAACAAAGATACAGGCGCAGAGACAGAAAGTGCTGTCGCAGAAGGGATGAACGAAGGTACATCAGCTCCAAACGAGGGGAACGAAACTGCAGTGGCAAAGGCGGAAGAGGAACAGACAGAGAGTGTGGAGTCAGAATCTTTTGCAGATACAGACGAGCAGATCACGATCAACGAGGTCAGTGAACTGACAACGATTGCGATCGATGTGGGGAATGGACAGGAAGAGCGTATGAGTGCAGAGGAATTAGAGCAGTATTATGGAGTGACTGTTTTTCCAAAAAATCTGCCGGAAAATCTTGTGGCATATGCAGAGGAGCATGATACAGATACAGCCTATGTACAAAGCAGTATACAGCCATTGGACGGGGAAAAAGAGAAAAATCAGACCACGGCTGAAAGAAGTATTTATTATAATAAAGATCATCAGGTAGTGGATGATAATAATACATTTCTGTATGAGAGTGAGGATGGAAACAGAAGCCTTGAGATTGGTGTCCGCACGACAGAATCCGGGATCATCACGGAATTTGAGGATGATGATTTAAAAACTTCTGTGATCAATAATAGGGAAGTGACGATCGCACGTCTTGCAGCGGAGGATGAATGCTATCTCGCAATTTTTACAAAGGAAGGTGTGACGTTTACCATCCAGACGAAGAATCTGACGGAGGAGGAACTGCTCATGGTATTGCGTGAGCTGTGTTGACCGCAAAGGGGAAAAACGACTGGAAGTAAAAAATAAAATTTCCGTGTAACATTTTTCAAAAAGGATTGTTATATAGATGAGGTTCCAAAAGCGCAGGCTGAGTCACAGGAATGGGGACGGTCGTTTTTATACGGGAGAGGAGGAGTCATGGAAAAAGATATATTAAAGCAGCTATATCAGAAATATCGCAAAGAAATATATCTTTACCTCTACTCTTTGTGCAAAAACAGCAGTCTTGCGGAGGATCTTTTGCAGGAAACTTTTTTAAAAGCACTGCTTTCGCTGCCGGATGACCACACAAACATGCGTGCATGGCTGTATCTGGTGGCACGCAATCTTTTTTTCAATTATTACCGCAGGGAAAAAGAGAAAGTACCGCTTGGTGAAGTGCAACAGATACATAATACCGCATCGCAGGAGGTTCTGGAAGGCATTTTGAAAGAGGAGAAAAACAGGCTTCTTTATCAGGCAATGAATGAACTGGAAGAACGGAAACGGGAGATTCTGCTGATGCAGTATTTTGGCGGACTGTCACAGAAAGAGATTGCGGCGATCTTAAAAATGACACCGGAAAATGTACGGGTACTGTCATATCGGGCAAAGCGTGAACTGCGGACTTACATGGAGGATCATAACTATGACTTATCGTGAATTGTTAAAATTATATCAGGAAGGAAAATTAGACAAGGCACAGACAGATGAAGTGGAACATGCCATTGAGAAGCAGGAAGCTATCAGTGAGTACCTCTATGAAAAAGAGGAGATTCCGGGATTCGAAGTACTTCAAGGGCAGGAGAAAGAAGAGGTTTTTGTGCAGGGCAATGGAGCAGAATCCGAAGAGGAACAGCGTTTTGTAAAAATGATACAGAAAACGATTCGGCGAACTTTTTTGAAAATGGGTGCGATCGTGGGAACAGGCGTGCTGGCCGTCGTGCTCTGTGTGATCTTTGTTCTGCCGCAGGTTGTATCGGCTTTTTACTATAATCCAAATGAAGTGGTGGGAATAGGTGAAGGCAGTGATAATATTACAACAACACGGATGAGCCTTGACCTTTCTGTATATTCTGAACTGTTCTGGCCGGGCAGTTACCGGAACACAGTCAATGCGGTGGCAGAGGGGTATGGAACATACAATATTTCTATTCCGCAGGGGATTTCATTTGGCGGAAAATTTACAACCGTCAACGGCAGGCTAAAGCGTGGGAAGCTGACGCTTTATAATACAGATGAGTTCAAAATGCCTTATGGAAATACATTTATGGTGCCGGAAGAGGTGGAAGAATACTCTAGAATACATTTTTTCGATGAAGATACCAGACAATTCTGGGGACCGGCAGGAAGTGAGGAGGAAGCATATGCGTCTATTGAGAAACTGGATGATAATGCGTATTACATTGCATATGCGTCCCTGGAAAAACTGACTGGTTATGCAGATTTTTATAACTGGGCGAAAAACAGGGAGATGGACGCACAGCTGTGGTGTGCAGTCTATACATCCGATGAAGATGGCTATATGTGTGACTCTGTACCGGTTGGGATGCTGATTAATCCAGGTGGAAGCTGCATCGACTGGGACAGGGAGACTTATCCATATCTCTGCCAGCTTGATAATCGTGCGGATACAGACAGCTGGCATATATCAGAGGATACAGAGAAAATGGAGACGCATTTTATCAGTCTTTTGAGCTATCTGCGCGATCATCCGGAGATTGTGAAGATTTTAAATGAGTATCAGGAAATTCCTTACGATATGATGATCGAGAGTGTAAAGCAGGATGGACTGCGTATTTATGGATTTTCAATCGTCTGCCAGAAGGAAAAATTATTGCAGCTGCGGGATGAAGAGGAGATTTCCTATCTGTATGCAGTGCCGTTGGATTAGAGGAGGTTTTGGGGCAGGAATTTTCTGTAAGGTGGAAGAAAACAGTGATTTTTTTTGTAACCAACTGTAAAAATCAGCGTCTTTCCTTATAGAAAGACAACAACAGCAGAAGAACATATTTACATAATCTTCGAAAAGGGAGGACAAAGCATATGAAACGAAAACTGGTTACAATTTTGATCGGATGTATGACGTTAGGATTATTCGGGTGTGGCAGTGGATTATCTGATACGACGAAGCGGTTGACGCCGCAACAGTCGGAGGACAGTGAACAAAATGTCGATCATACAGGAAATGAGGATCAGCAGGCAGAGGCTGATACGACAGAAAAGAAAGCGGAAGATGACAGCACAGAAACCACCTTTGGTTACCGTTACCGTCAGTTTGCCCTGAATCTGCTGCAGCAGACATATGAGGATGGAAAAAATGAGATGATATCTCCATTGTCAGTATTAGCAGCGCTTACCATGACAGAGAACGGTGCGAAGGGCGATACCCTGACGCAAATGGAACAGGTTTTATCGGGCGGCATGCCAGCCGAACAGCAGGGCAAAGAACTTTCTTCCTGTATGAAGAATTTATCGGATACCGAAAATGCGCATTTGAATGTTGCAAACTCTATCTGGCTGAAAGATGCAGACACTTTCCATGTGGAGGATGATTTCCTGAGAAAGAACACGGAATTATTTGATGCGGAAATTTTTAAGGCACCGTTTGATGACAGCACGTTAAAGGATATCAATACGTGGGTTTCCAATAAGACCGAAAAGATGATTCCGGAGATATTGGATCAGATTGAAAATGATTCTGTGATGTATCTGATCAACGCAGTTGCCTTTGATGCAAAATGGCAGTCTCCGTATGAAAAAGAGGATGTGCAGGACGGCACTTTTACACCGGAAAATGGAGGCAGCCAGAGTGTCGATATGATGTACTCCACAGAGGACTATTATCTGGAGGATGACAGTACGACAGGCTTTATCAGACCTTACGAAGAAGGTTACAGCTTTGTCGCACTGCTTCCAAAGGAAGGAATCAGCATGAGCGATTATATCAGCCAGATGAGTGCAGAAAAGCTGGTAACTGTCATTGCAAATGCAGGCATGGATTACGAGGTGGATGCCGCGATTCCAAAGTTCAAGTCGGAATATTCGGTAGAACTGAATGATACATTGAAAAATATGGGAATGACAGATGCGTTCGATCCTGACAAAGCAGACTTTAGCGGAATCGGAACGAGTGGCCGTGGAAATCTTTACATCGATATGGTACTCCATAAAACGTACATTGAGGTAGATGAGCAGGGAACAAAAGCAGGAGCGGCAACAGTAGTTGGAATTGCAGAGTACGCCTCGTTGGAGACACCTGTTGTCAAGACCGTGCATTTAGACCGTCCATTTGTCTATGCGATTATTGACAACGAAACGCAGATGCCGATTTTCCTTGGTGTGACGGAAACGATTACACAATAAAAATTTTTTTGTAGCAAAAAATTTTATCAGTTTATGCCCAAAAACAGTAAAATCGTTAAAAAATTAACATGTACGAAAAAAGATACTTGAGATTATGGCAGAATTCCTTTATACTTATTCTCGGTCTGACAGGAAAGAGAAACTGACCTGAATATTTATTTTTAGACCAGAAGGAGAATTTAATATTATGAAGAAGAAACTTGTATCAGCACTGGCTCTTATGATGTCCTGTGTGATGCTCGCAGCATGCGGCGGTAACAAAGTGGATGAGAACGTGACAGTTCCACAGACCGAAACCAGCGAAGCAGTCACAGAATCAGCAGAGGAAGCAGTAAGTACAGAAACAACGGAAAACACAGAGACAACAGGCGAACTGACCGATGTGAATGTAGCTGCCTTAAAAGGACCGACAGCTATGGGAATGGTCAAATTAATGGATGATTCCGACAACGGAGATACCGGAGCAAACCATTATAATTTTACAATCTCAGCTTCCCCGGATGAGATCACTCCACAGATCGTACAGGGAAATATTGACATTGCAGCAGTTCCGGCAAACCTCGCATCTGTTTTATATAACAAAGACGGCGTGGATGTCAGCGTTTTAGCAGTGAATACCTTAGGTGTTTTATATATCGTGGAAAACGGCGACAGCGTGCAGAGTGTTGCTGATTTAAAAGGAAAAACAATTTATGCCAGCGGAAAAGGTGCAACACCGGAATATGCATTAAACTACATGCTGACCGCAAATGGCATTGATCCTGAAAAAGATGTGACGATCGAGTACAAATCTGAACATTCCGAATGTGTGGCTGCTCTCGCAGCAAATGAGGATGCAGTTGCAATGCTTCCACAGCCATTCGTGACCGTGGCAATGACACAGAATGAAAACATCCGTGTGGCATTGGATCTGACAGAGGAATGGGAAAATGCTTCTGGTGAGGGAGATACAAAAGCAACTTTAATTACCGGTGTTGTCATCGCAAGAAATGAATTTATCGAGGCACATCCGGACGCAGTGGATACCTTTTTACAGCAGTACGAGGCTTCTGTGAACTATGTGAACGACAATGTGGCAGATGCAGCAGTTCTTGTTGGAAATTATGATATTGTTGCCACACCAGTTGCAGAGAAGGCAATCCCGGAATGTAACATTACCTTTATTGCAGGAAATGACATGAAGGAAAAATTAAGCAGTTATCTTGGAATCTTATTCGAACAGAATCCGGCAGCAGTCGGTGGAGCCGTACCAAATGATGATTTCTACTACAACGCAGACTAGGAAGAAAAATAAAATAAAGCTTTGGACCATTGCATTCTGGCTGATACTCTGGCAGTTTGCAAGTATGGCATTAGACAAACAGATATTACTGGCATCGCCCCTTTCCGTGGGGCGGTGCCTGATTTCGTTGGTGCAGACATATTCATTCTGGCATTCTGTCTGGTTTTCCATGGAGCGAATCGCAGCAGGTTTTTTCTGTGCGGTAGTAACCGGCGTCATTTGTTCTGCGTTAGCGCATCATATTTCATTTGTGCGTGATATACTGGCACTTCCGGCAGCAGTGTTAAAGGCAACACCGGTAGCGTCCTTTATCGTGCTCGTTTTAATCTGGATGCCCTCGCGGAATCTGTCCGTGCTCATTTCCTTTATCATGGCATTTCCAATCATTTACACGAATCTTCTGGAAGGATTCGGACATCTTGACGGAGAACTTTTTGAAATGGCAAAAGTATTTCGGATGACATTCGGAAACAGGCTGTATTATCTTTATTTTGGCGGATTGTTTTCTTATTTCCGGTCTGCCTGTGCCATTGCGATCGGTATGTGTTTTAAAGCAGGAATCGCGGCAGAGATCATTGGGATTCCGAAAGGCTCGATCGGTGAAAAACTCTACAATGCAAAAATATATCTGGAGACACCGGACTTATTTGCATGGACGTTTGTGATCATTGTGGTGAGTGTGCTTTTTGAAAAAGTATTTCAGTGGATATTGTCACTGCTGGCGCGGAAACTGAATGTACGGTAAGGACGTGGAAAAATGGATATTATAGTGAAAGATTTATGTAAATCATATGAAAATCAAAAAGTGTTAGATCATTTTTCCTGTCGGTTTCAGGAAGGAAAAATGACCTGCATTATGGGAAAATCGGGCATTGGAAAGACAACATTGCTGGCGGTTTTAATGGGGCTTGTAAAGGCTGACGAAGGAGCCGTTACCGGAATGGAGCATAAGAAAATCAGTGCGATTTTTCAGGAAAACCGTTTATTTGAAAACCTGGATGCCGTGACAAACATCCGCATTACGACCGGAAAATCAGACGCAGAGATTGAACGTTTTTTACAGAAAATGGAACTAAAGGATATCATTGGAAAGCCGGTAAGTGAGTACAGTGGCGGCATGAAGCGCCGTGTGGCAATTGCAAGGGCACTTTTGGCAGAGTATGATATCCTTTTCATGGATGAACCGCTGCAGGGGCTGGATGCCTGCACAAAAGAGAAGGTTGCGCTTATGATAAAAGAGCAGACAAACGGAAAAACGGTTCTTTTTGTCACACACGAGGAAAAAGAAGCAGAGTTTTTTCAGGCAGAGCGTGTGGAACTCTGTTAAAAATGTCAGCGGTTCATCTCAGCCTGATAGCCGGACGTATTCTTGTGCTGGGCGATAATGCTGTCAATCTCCTCTAAATCTGTAAATACCATGTCGCCAATGACGCTGTGCTTGATCGCAGCCATGGCATTACCGTATTCTAACGCTCTCTGGCAGTCGCCATGTTTCAAATATCCGTAAAGCGCGCCGGATACATAGGCGTCCCCGCTTCCGATACGGTCAACAACATCAATGTTGTTATAAGGATTTTCCCGATAGTAAGTATCTTCTTTTGCGGAATAAATAATAGAAGTAAAATTATGTTTCTTCGGAGTGATCACGGTACGCTCTGTGGAAGCAACAACAGAAATCGGATATTCCTCGCAGAAGGATTTCTGGATTTCGTTGATCGTGCCGGTTTTTCCGAAGGTAAGTCTTGCTGTATCTTCGGAGCAGAAGAAAATATCTACATACGGAAGAATGGTTTCAATGCATTTTCTTGCTTCCTCACCGGTCCAGAGATTGGAACGATAGTTGACATCAAAGGAGATCAGTGTTCCCTGTTTTTTGAATTCTTTAATACAGTGAATGGCAAAATCCTGTGCCTTTCCGCCAAGTCCGAGTGTGATTCCACTTGTATGGAACAGGCGTGTATTGTAAAAAAGTGTCTGTGGCACGTCTGAAATCTCAATATTGTTGATAGAAGAGTGCTTTCTGTCATAGACAACACGCGGTTTTCTCGGATAAGAACCATATTCATAATAATAAATGCCGATACGGCTGTCGTCAGAATGGTCTTCAATCAGATAATTTTCACTGACTCTGGAAGCATTTAACTGGTTTTTGATAAATGCAGCCAGCAGATTATTTGGTATTTTGGAGATAATAGCGGTATTTAAACCGAGCTGCCCAATCTCAGATGCAATATTTAACTCTGCACCTCCAAGATGTTTCATCAGTGTGTCGCCCTGCGCGAGTCTGCCGTTTATCGGCGTTGAAAGTCTTAATAAAATTTCCCCTAATGTGATCACATCATATTTACGATCCATAACAAGTACCTCCTGTTGTTTGAAAAAATGTGGCTGCTGTTTTGTGGAACAGAATCATTATTTCATATGATAGAAACATATTTGTTGCAATATTTTATGCAAAAAGTTTTATAATATGAAACTAAGTTCTATAATACGAACCACTTTCAAATGCATTATAACGCAAAGAAACAAAATTGAAAAGTAGTTATTGAAAAAACATGTTTGACATTTGCAGGATTGATGTTATAATAAAGTTACAAATTATGAAACACAGTTCCATTATACGGAACTTATGAATTTAAAACATGGAGGAAATAAAAACATGGCAAAGAAAGTCGTTACATTTGGTGAGATCATGCTTCGTCTTGCACCAGAAGGATACTATCGTTTCGTTCAGGCTGCATCTTATGGCGCTACTTATGGCGGTGGAGAGGCTAACGTGGCAATCTCTTTAGCTAACTACGGTGTAGATGCAAGTTTCGTTACAAAGTTACCAGCTCATGAGATTGGACAGGCAGGTGTGAACTCTTTAAGACAGTTCGGAGTTGATACTTCCAAGATCGTTCGCGGTGGTGACAGAGTAGGTATCTACTTCTTAGAGAAGGGCGCAAGCCAGAGACCTTCCAAAGTTATTTATGACCGTGCCGGATCTGCAATTGCAACAGCAACAACAGCAGATTTTAACTGGGATGAGATTTTTGAGGGAGCTGACTGGTTCCATTTCACAGGTATCACACCAGCACTTGGCGATAACGTAGCTGCAATCTGCTTAGAGGCTTGTAAAGCTGCAAAAGCAAAAGGAATCACAGTAAGCTGTGACTTAAATTACCGTAACAAATTATGGTCCAAAGAAAAAGCCGGACAGGTTATGGGCGAGCTTTGCAAATATGTTGATGTATGTATCTCCAACGAGGAAGATGCAAACGACGTATTCGGAATCAAATCTGAAGGTACAGAAGTAACTGCAGGTGAGTTAAACAAAGCCGGATACAAAGAAGTTGCACAGAAATTAACAGACCGTTTCGGATTTAAGAAAGTTGCTATCACATTGAGAACTTCTATTTCCGCAAATGATAATAAATGGGCAGCAATGTTATATGAGAACGGAGAGAGCTACTTCTCCAAAGAATATTTAATGCACATTGTTGACCGTGTAGGTGGTGGAGATTCCTTCGGTGGCGGATTAATTTACGCTTGCTTAAATGATTATGCTCCACAGGATACAATCGAGTTTGCAGTAGCTGCAAGCTGTCTGAAACACTCTATCGAAGGTGACTTCAACCAGGTTAGCGTTTCTGAAGTTCAGAAATTAGCTGGTGGAGATGCTTCCGGACGTGTTCAGAGATAATTTATTTTGCTATAAAGGTCTTTGCTGATTTTTAGCAAAGAGACATTTATAATTCCTTTCCCTAATTTAATATATGTCATTAGTGAATCACCCAGTTCACTGATACGAGAAAGCCGTGCATAGATATGTACGGCTTTTTCGTTTTATACAATATAGACAAAAATACTCCGCAGAGCTTTTTGACAGTTTTCACAAAATTGAGAAAATGAAAAAGAAATATACTGACATTTGTGAACTTTTCGTGTTAAAATCGAATAGAAAGGAGAATCATGGAAAAATGTTTGAAGTAGGAGAATATATTGTTTATGGATGCAAAGGTGTCTGCCAGGTAGAGGAGATCACACATATTGATATTCCCGGCAGCAACAAGGACAGGCTGTATTATGTTTTAGCTCCGTTAGAAGACAGAAACGGGAAAATATATGCACCGACGGATAATGCGAAAGTAACGATGCGCAAAGTGATCACAAAGCAGGAGGCAGAGCAGCTGATCGAGGAGATGCCACAGATCGAGGAATTGTGGGTGGCGAATGAGAAACAGCGTGAGTTTCAATATAAGGAAGCGTTAAAGACCTGCGATTACAGAGCGTGGATCAGTATTATCAAGACATTATATTTCCGAAAAAAGGAGCGGATCGCTCAGGGCAAAAAGATAACATCGTTAGATGAACGGTATTTAAAAGCGGCAGAGAATGAACTTTATGGGGAATTGTCATTGACGCTTGGAGTATCCAAAAGTGAAATGGAAGACTACATCTGTAAGCGCCTTGAAGCATAAGAAGCATCACAAGTCAGTATGGATGAGCATGAAAAAAAGAAAATGGCTATGAAAAAAGAAAAATCGTACAAACGAAATATGATGTTCCTGTTCGCAAAGCTCACAAAGGAAATCATATTTGTTTGTACGATTTTTCTTTTTATTAAACTCCGTTTTACTTCAGAATCTCGCGAACACAATCTGCGATCGCATCATCTTGGCAGGAAGCGAAGAAGTACTCCGCAAAATGTTCTCCGCTCAATGCGCCTTTGACAAGATCATGATCTGATCCGGTTGAAACAGGTCATCAATTAAAAATTATTTCACTAACTCTAAATCAAAATTGAAATAGTTCACTGCGTTGTTGTAGGAAATTCCGCGGACGATTTCCTCTAAAGTCTCATAATCAGCAGGATATTCTCCGTTTTCTACCCAGGTACCGATCAGATTGCAGAGAATTCTTCTGAAATAATCGTGGCGGGTATAAGATAAAAAGCTTCTGGAATCTGTTAACATTCCAACAAAACCGGAAAGGTTTCCGAGATTTGCAAGGGAGATCATCTGGTCAGTCATGCCGGTCTTATGATCGTTGAACCACCATGCAGAACCCTGCTGGATCTTGGCAACAGCAGTAGAATCCTGAAAACATCCAAGAATCGTACCGATGGACTGGTTGTCGTTTGGATTTAAGCTGTATAAAATGGTTTTTGGAAGCTCGTCTGTACTGTTTAATGCGTTTAAGAAGTCTGCCATTTCGGAAGAAGGAGCATAGTTATTGATGCAGTCGTAACCGGTATCAGGACCAAGTTTGTTGAACATTGGAGTGTTGTTGTCGCGTTTGCATCCATAATGAAGCTGCATTACCCAGCTTCTTCTGGCATATTCTTTTCCAACAAAAACCATAAAGGCTGTTTTGAAAATGAGTTCTTCTTCTCTTGTGATAGAAGCTCCGCCAAGGCGTTTTGCAAAAATAGATTCTACAGTCTCAGCAGAAGCAGGAGCGTACATCACATACTCTAAACCGTGATCGGATACAGAGCATCCCATGGAAGCAAAGAAGTCCATACGGTTTTTTAATGCTTCACATAAAGAAGCAAAGGAATCTACCTTGATGCCGGAAACGTCAGATAAAGTCGCAAGGTAATCAAGATAAGTTGGTTTTTCGATATTCATTGCTTTATCAGGACGCCATGCCGGAAGAACCTGAACGTCAAAGCTGTTGTCCTCAGCAATTTTTTTGTGCCACTCTAAGCTGTCAACAGGATCGTCTGTTGTGCAGATTAAAGTTACATTGGACTGTTTGATGATATTGCGGACAGACATGGATGGATCTGCAAGTTTTGCGTTACAGAGATTCCAGACTTCCTCCGCAGTTTTTTTGTTCAAAACACCGTGGTATCCGAAATATTTCTGCAATTCGAGATGGCTCCAGTGGAAAAGTGGGTTTCCGATTGCTTTTCCTAAGCATTCAGCCCATTTGAAGAATTTCTCTTTGTCTGGAGCTTCTCCGGTGATGTAATACTCATCCACACCGCAGGAACGCATAAAGCGCCATTTGTAGTGGTCGCCGCCGAGCCATACCTGAGTGATGTTTTCGAACTGGCGGTCCTCGTAAATCTCCTGTGGATTGATATGGCAGTGATAATCTAATACAGGTGTTGTCGCTGCATAATCAAAATATAATTTCTGGGCTGTTTCGTTGGAAAGAAGAAAATTCTTGTCCATAAATGGTTTCATAATAATGTCCTCCTGAAAATTAAAATAATGTTGTTCCTCGTTTTATGATTTTTCCAGAGAAAATCGATTTTTTTGGCATTTCCTCTCCGGCTAAAACACCGAGCAATGTCTGGACTAACTGGTGTGTCTGGGTTTCTAAACGGTTGTCGACAGAGGTTAATTCCGGCGTACAGCAGTTTGTCAGCATGGAATTGTTATATCCCATAACCGATAATTCTTCCGGGATGCGGATTCCTTTTTTCTGTGCATATTTGATACTGCCGATTGCAAGGGAATCGTCGGAAGTCATGATGCCATGAAAGGACGTACCTTTTTTTGCAATGTGCGCCACAAAATCGGCAACCTCATCCAAATGCTCGATATTACCGTCATAAAAGTGAATCAGCTTTTCAAACCCCGGAATATTGTGTTCTTTCATTGCGTCGCAGAATCCATGAAGCTTTTTTAAGCCGCTGTAGGATTTGGAATCATATAGATACAGGATATCCGTGATGCCTGACTGGATCATTTCGGTGGCTGCCTCAAACATGGTTCCATAATCATCACAGAGTGTACTGTAAACATTCGGATGATCAAAGGAAGCGTTTAACAGCATGATCGGAACCTGCGTGGAAACATCCTTAATATACTGGTTCTCATCCTCAGTGGAACCGATGAAGTGCGAACCTACCAATATAATGCTGTCCACCTTTTTGGAAAGAATTAAATTAAGGTAATTTTTCTTGATGTCCAGATTATAACCGGTACAGCATAAAAGTGATTCGTATCCGTTCGCCTGTAATTCCTGCTCCAGAAAGTAGACTGCCTTTGCGAGAAAAAGGTCAGACGAGTCCGCACAGAGAATACCGATCGTTTTTAAGGAATGAAGTCCCATGCCGCGGGCAAAAGCATTTGGCGTGTAATTGTATTTGTCGATGACATCCATGACTTTTTTCCGGGTGGATGGGCGGACGTTTTCACTGCCATTTAAAACACGTGATACAGTGGCGATGGAAACACCGGCTTTTTTTGAAATGTCGTAAATGGTCATTGCCATAGTAAATCCCCTGAAAAATGTACTCTATGTAAGAAATGGATTTTCTTACACTATAATAAAGCTGCTTGTGTATTATAAAAATGAAAGCAGTTACACTGCGACCACGAATATTATACATCAAGCAAAAAATAAAGCAACAAAAAGAAATGACAAAAATAATAAAAATGTTAAAATAATATGTGCAATATCAACATAACTATGCGAAATATACAAAATGATCAAAAATACTTATTGATGAAATGAAAAAGGTGTAAGAATACATAATGTAAACGCTTACACAATCAAAACAGATGCATCAGAAAATTACATAATATGAAACAGCAAAAGACATACTATTCCAAAAAGCAGTTCAAGCAAGGAGGAAAGTATGTCTTTATTTATTAAAATCATTGATGTTCATGCAAGGGAAATTTTAGATTCCAGGGGAAATCCGACGGTCGAAGTGGAAGTGACCGCCGAGACAGAGACAACCGGAAAAAAGATCACGGCGCGCGAGTCCGTTCCGTCGGGCGCAAGTACCGGACGTTTTGAGGCGATCGAGCTTCGGGATGGAGAAGAACGGTATTTTGGTCTCGGTGTCAGAAAAGTGGTGGATCATGTGAACCAGAAGATCCGTGAAAAATTAATTGGCTGCAATGTGTTAGATCAGGCGGCAATCGACCATATCATGGTGGAAGAGGACGGTACAGACAATAAAGGGAATCTCGGCGCAAATGCGATCTTAGGTGTTTCCATGGCGTGTGCGAAAACCGCAGCGAAAGCGTTGGAACAGCCGTTGTACCGCTATCTGGGCGGAACAACTGCACACATTCTCCCGGTTCCAATGATGAACGTGATCAACGGTGGAGTGCATGCAAAAAATTCAATCGATTTTCAGGAGTTTATGATCATGCCGACCGGTGCGCTGGATTTTAAAGACGGGCTTCGCATGGGAGCGGAGATCTATCATTTCCTGCGGCAGATTTTAAACGAAGACGGACTGAGTACCGCAGTCGGAGATGAGGGAGGATTTGCACCGGACTTAAAGGAAACAAGGGATGTCTTTTTATATTTGCAGCGCGCAGTGGAAAAGGCAGGATACCATGTGGGGGATGATGTGGTTTTTGCCATGGATGCGGCGGCAAGCGAGCTATATGATGAGGAGACAGGGCTTTATATTTTTCCGGGAGAATCCAGAGAGGCTGGAAAAGAACCGGAAAAAGGCGCAGGAGAACACTCTGCAAAAGATTACTGTAAAGACAGTGTGAAACGAAGCGCAGATGAGATGATCGCATTATATGAAGAACTGATCGAGGAATTTCCAATTGTTTCGATTGAGGACGGACTGTTTGAGGACGACTGGGAAGGCTGGCAGAAGATGACAAAGCGGATCGGAGAGAGGGTACAGCTTGTAGGGGATGATCTGTTTGTGACCAATCCGAAACGGATCAGGTGCGGAATTGACCTTAAGGTTGCCAATGCAGTGCTGATTAAAGTCAATCAGATCGGAACGGTCACAGAGGCAATGGAAGCAATCGAAATGGCAAAATGTGCGGGTTATCAGGCAGTGATCTCACACCGTTCCGGAGAGACAGAGGATGCCTTTATCGCAGATCTTGCAGTGGCGGTGAATGCCGGTCAGATCAAGACAGGCGCTCCGTGCAGAGGTGAACGTACCAGCAAATATAACCAGTTACTCCGGATTGAGGAAGAACTGAAACAGGAGGCGAGGTATGGAAAAGCGGAGAGTATCCGCAAAAAATAGGAGCCTAAATGGCTCCTAACTTTTTGCTCATCATTTCCGGGTTGGAAGCGTTTGAGAGAGCAGTTTTTTTATCGATGACGCCTTTCTGGTAAAGGCGGAAAATACTGGTATCCATAGCTAACATATTCTCGTTGGTGGAGGTGTAGATCATGCCGTCGATCTGATGTGTCTTGCCTTCGCGGATGAGATTGCGGATAGCAGGGGTTAACACCATGATCTCAAAAGCCGGAACCATTTTACCGTCAACAGTTGGCAGAAGACGCTGGGATACGACTGCGTGTAATACCATGGAAAGCTGGACTGCAACCTGATGCTGCTGGGTGGCAGGGAATGCGTCAATGATACGGTCAATCGTATTGGCAGCGCCTATCGTGTGCAGCGTGGAAAAAATCAGATGTCCGGTCTCAGCAGCCGTCATGGCGGTATTGATCGTCTCATAGTCACGCATCTCGCCGAGCAGGATCACATCCGGGCTCTGGCGCAGGGAAGCACGCAGGGCAGTCAGGTAATTCTCGGTGTCGGTACATACTTCACGCTGGCTGACGATGCTTTTTTTATGGGTGTGCAGGTACTCCAATGGGTCCTCTAAAGTGATGATATGGGCTTCCTGTTCGGTGTTGATCTTATCAATAAGACACGCTAAAGTTGTGGATTTTCCACCGCCGGCAGGACCGGTGACAAGCACCATTCCTTTGTTGGTATTGGCAAGTTCCATAACTGCGTCCGGGATCATCAGTTCACTTGGCTGTGGCAGTGTGAATGTGATGATACGGATAACCGCAGAATAAGAACCACGCTGTTTATAAGTGCTGACACGGAATCTTGACACACCGACAATGGCAAAAGAGAAATCATCATCTCCGGTGGCTTCAAACTGCGAGATGTCACGGTGGTCGGCAAGCTCATAAATGGCTGAGACAAAGTCATGGCACATATCCGGCATCATGCGCGCGTCCTCATAAGTGTGCATTTTTCCATTGACCTTATAAGTTAAAGGACGGCCTGCTACAACAAAGATGTCGGAAGCATGTTCTTTTGTAATATTTTCTAAAATTTCTCTGACGTTCATTTTCATGACCAAACCTTTCTTGAATTAATTGCCTGAAAACAGATGCAGTGTATCATCTGCCGCGGGTTCGTTGGTAGTGACGGTCTGCCACTGTGTGATTTTATAAAATTCATCTCCGGGATGCTCCGGATAAGAAAGCGCTAATGTGATTTCAAGCTGTTGTACTTCATTGATCGTAACCTGAAAAGCACAGGTGATCTGGCTGTCTGCCACGGTAGTTTTTACATCCGATATCGTATCGGCTGGTGTGAGACTTTGCATCACTTCCGGAAGACCGGAAAAAAAGTGTTCCCTGTCACTGCACTGTTCATAAAGATCGGAAAGTGCGGTATCTAACTGCAACAGATAGTTTTTTGCAGCGGTGTCAGCCTGATAGTAGGCAGTTGTTTTATCGGCAGCTTTTTTACTCAGCCTGTAATCAGAATTTGCAGTGATCAGCGAGAGCGTAGCAAAAGTTACAAGGCAGAGCATCGTAAAGACCATAAGGATAGAGGAAAAGCCGATATGGATAAATCCCTGTTTCTTCTTATTCATACTGCATACCTCCTGTTGTACCTAGAGATATCGGCTGATAGCAGGAGGCGGAAAGCTCGTAAATAATGTCCGCTTTGTCGATATCAAAAAAGGAGATGTGGATCGTGCGAAGTTCATCCGGTAAAAAATCAACGGTCGCGCGGTAAACGGCATCCTGCTTTTTACAGGCAAGAAAATCTTTATCGTAGTAGATCAATACCGTTTCGTTCAGGCTCATGGATTCCGGATAAATGGAACTTAGCGTATCTTCCGGTGCATCTGCACTCTGACAGATCTCTGTGATCGACGTGCAGGCGGTTACTGCCTGATGAAGCCTTGAGGTTTTTTGTGAGAGTTGATACCCTTTAAAAAAAATCTGCACACAGAATGTCGCAAGAACCGAAAAAAACAAAATATTTAAAATAATCTCCATTAAAAAAAGACTGGATTTGGAATGTTGATACTGGTTCATGAAAACTCCTTTTGCAAATCCTTATTGTTTTGCATTCAGTGAGATATAAAGCGGATAAGTGTATCCGGTATGGTCGGTAATGGTAAAGCAGTACAGGTTGGAGCTGACCATGTCGATCAGAAGTCTGTCTGCTTCGATGATCTTCTGCCCGTCTCCGGGAGAGACGACCGTATCGGCGGAAACAGTGATCTCGCGCAGATATCCGTCGTAGCAGTAAATATAGGTCGTGTATACATTGTCATTTAAGGTTTCTGATAAGGCGATGGCAGGGGCAGAGCCGACGGAGGATACCACGACAGAGCCTGCTACGTCGTTTTGATTCATTTTTTCTCCCAGATAAGAGGATACGGTGCGGGTTTCATAATTAGTGGTCATGCTGTCTGCAATGGACTTGTACTGCCTGGCGCCAATGGAAACAAGCAGGAAGGCGGTAGCAGCAAAAAGTGCCAACAAAGCCAGTATGAAAATCCGGTCGATCGTATGTGCTGGTGTTTTCTTTAAATCAAGCATAAAAATCAGTTCCTTTTAATAATAGTGACATCCGGTCTTAAATTAGCGCCGATGTACTGATAGTCGATCAGGTACAGATCGGTGTCATAAGTCAGACCATAGTGTTCGGTGAGATAAGCAATGTCGGGAGGATAGCTTCCCTCCAATGCGTAACATTCTGTGATCGTTCTGGTAACTGCTTTTTCCAAAATAGCGGTCTGTTCCGTTTCGTTGGAAAGCCGGATTCTGTCTGCAAGAAAACAGAACAGAAAGAGCACCAGAACGAGAAGGACAATAGAACACACATAGTGTCGATATCGTGTTTCTTTTTTTGCTTTTGATCGTGTCATATAAAAACCTCGTTGTCTGTATTTCCCATTAACCGATACTTGACATAATGCCAATGAGCGGCAGCAGGAAAGAGATCAGGATCAATCCGATGAAAATAGATAAAATAATTACTAATGTCGGCTCTAATATTGAGATGAACTTCGCAATCTGTTTGTCGGTTTCTTCCGCATATTCATCAGAAATCTTGTGCATGACTTCATCCATGGAACCGGTCTTAAAACCGATCGTGATCATGGAGGCATAGATTTTAGCGAAAATATCCGAAGTCAGGATCGCATCTTCAAATCCTTTGCCGGAGGCAGTCAGATCGCGGCATTTCTTAATGCGGGAAGCCATATAAGGATTGTCAACAAGCTGCTCTGCAAAAAGAAGTCCCTGATCCGTATCAAGTCCGCTGCTTAGAGCAAGTGCCATACAGTTGGCAAAACGGCTGGAAGCAGTGCTCATGGCAAGAGAACTCTTTTTTGCAATTCTTCTGCCGGTTTCGGATCTTGTAAAAAGAAAAACTGCAATGGCGGCTATGATGAAAACCAGAATAATCGCGATCAGATACTGGTTTAAAAGATCAGAAAAACGGATCATAGTTCCGGCAAAACCGGTGAGGTCGCTTCCTAATTCTATATAAATCTGATGAAAAACAGGAAGCACCTTGGCAATCAGTACCAGAATGACTGCAAGCATCATGGCGATCATGATGAGAGGGTAAGTGACCGCATTTTTGATACTGTTTTGAATGGTTTCTTCTCTTTTATAATACTGTGTCAGTGCAGTGAGTACTTCTTCAAGTTTTCCGGAGGTTTCGCCAATCTCGATCATATCAAGCACATATTTTGGAAAGACTTTCGTTTCCTTCAATGCGTCACAGAACGAACTGCCCTGATCAAGAGAACTGCTTATGGAAGAAAGGATTCCGGCAGTCGCCTCATCCGGTGCGTCATCGTGCAGAATGGAGACACCCTCATAGAGCGGGATTCCGGCAGAGACGATCATGGAGAGCTGGTCACAGAAAGAAGCAATTTCAAGATTGCCTAACATCTGTTCTTTCTTTTTATTCATAAGAGAAAACCTCCTGTTAATAGACATACTTTGTAATGTACTCATCCGTCTGGGTGAGGAAATCTTTCGGATCGGAGCTTGTGGAGGCGAAAGTTGGATCCATAAGCTTCCAGTCATTTCCGTCAAATTCGATAATTCCGTTTACCCAGCCTTTGTCTTTGATGTAAGTACTGATCCATGCATGGTAGACATCGCCCATATAACCGACTTCTAAGCGGGTTGGAATCCGTTCACAGCGGAGCATGGCAGCCATGACAGCGGCGTAATCAAAACAGATCCCGGTCTGCTTTGCTAAAACATCATCCACATCCGGCAGATAACCGCTCTGCACAGATGCAGCCTTGTCATAGTCATAAGTAAAATTTGTAATGATATAATTATAGACATTTTCAATTACTTCCAGATCATCATTCGCAGATGAAGAAAGCTCTACGGCTTTGGCAACTGTTTTTGATTGTGCCGTAAAATTCACATACTGGTTTGCATACAGATAGGGACCAAATTCATCCTGGATCGTCACATCAAGAGTCTGCGTAAAAAGAGTGGAATAACTGGTGCCTTCCATATTTTCAAAGACTCCGACGGTGTAGGAACCGTTTCCGGAAGTTAAGGGAAAAGTTTCATACCCGTCATGTAAATTATATGTGTAAGTAATCTCATCAGAACCGGTAATCTGTAATTTGACCTTTGGATTGGAACCGGAGTATGAAACCATAAGGTAACCATTCTCTGTATGGGATGCGTCTATGGTGACGGAATCATTTCCGTAAGTAACCGTGCCGTCTGCACTGCCTGTCAGGACAACCGGTGTGTTGTCGCGCGAACCACTCGCGGCAGCAGGGGAAGAATTGTCCGCTGCTGTGGCGGAAGTCTGTGGATCAGAGCTACTTTCTGTGTCTGTGGTATTACCGCAGGAACAAAGAAGCAGGCAGGCGCATAAAAGTAATGGAAGTAATATGAAAGAGCCCTTGGATTTGGGGTTCATATTGTTTCTCCTTAAACATTCTTTTTTCGTGGCAGACAAACATATTTTTAAAAGCTGCCAGCGTTTATCAGTTACGTCTATTATAGTGTATGAGGGATAAAAAGAAAATGATAAAAAATGTCGAAAAAACAAGAAAGAAGAAACTTCTTTTTCCAATTCCGCAGTACACTGGAACTGATCAAGCTGATGGATGGCGCCATTACAGCAGAAGAAACAAAAAACAGTTGAAAATGTGGCGGGTATATGTTATACTGCTTAAAGTTGTGAGTTTATAACCGTAGGAGGAAGATAAAGTGGCAGTTTTAAAAATGATCTTAACAGTTATTTTTATTATAATTAGTATTGCATTGACAGTTATCATCTTAATGCAGGAAGGTAAGTCAGCAGGACTTGGAGCAATCGCAGGAGCGGCTGATACTTACTGGGGCAAGAACAAAGGACGTTCCATGGAAGGCAGACTGGTAACAGGAACCAAGATTCTGGTTGTCTTATTCATTGTGATTGCTGCTGTATTGAATTTAGGAATTTTTTAAGAAACGTAAGAGACTGTCGTGAATACGATGGTCTTTTTTCTTTCTGGGAAATTGTAATGCAATATTCCTGCAAAGAAAAAATAGTGTATAGTATTTTTGACAATTCACATACTTAGATAAAATGGAGAAGATATGAACAAAGAATTATTACAGGAACGCAAGAAAATGATCTACGAGTTTGTCTGTGATGACCTCTATGTGCCAATGAAGGCAAAAGAGATGGCAGTTGTGCTCAATGTGCCAAAATCACAGCGTGGGGAATTAATAGAGGTTTTAGATGCACTGGTTGCCGACGGAAAAGTGGAGGTGACAGGCAAAGGAAAATATGTTAAATCAGAAGGCAAATACCTGACAGGTGTTTTTACGGCACATCCGAGAGGCTTCGGTTTTGTGAGTGTGGAGGGGGAAGAAGAGGATATTTTTATTCCGGGAACACAGACTAACGGGGCGCTTCATATGGATACTGTGCAGGTTGCACTCTCAAAAAATTCCAGCGGAAAGCGCAAAGAGGGTACGGTGACAAAGATTTTATCCAGAGGAACCGAGCAGCTTGTCTGCACTTATGAAAAAAGCAAGACATTTGGTTTTGCAGTGCCGGATAACCCAAGGTTTGCACAGGATATTTTTATCCCGCAGGAACGCTCTAAGGGCGCTGTCTCCGGTCATAAGGTTGTTGTAGAGATCACAGACTATGGCAAAAACGGGAAAAAGCCGGAGGGAAAAGTAGTCGAGATCATCGGCCACATCAATGATCCGGGCACCGATATTATGTCGATCGTAAAAGGATATGATCTTCCGGTAGAGTTTTCGCAAAAAATCATGAAACAGGTCGAAAATGTTTCGAATGAAGTGAGCGAAGCAGATATGGCAGGACGTATGGATTTAAGAGATTATCAGACGGTCACGATCGACGGGGAGGATGCCAAGGATTTAGATGATGCGATCACGCTGACAAAAGAGGGCAATCTCTATCAACTGGGTGTTCATATCGCAGATGTATCCAACTATGTGCAGGAGAACAGTGCGCTGGATGTGGAAGCTTTGAAAAGAGGCACATCCGTTTATCTTGTAGACCGGGTGATCCCAATGCTGCCGCATAAGCTATCCAACGGAATCTGTTCGTTGAATGCCGGGGAGAACCGTCTGGCGTTAAGCTGTATCATGAAGATTGATGAAAAAGGAAATGTGATCGACCACACGATCGCAGAGACTGTGATCAAAGTTGACCGGCGCATGAGCTATACAAGCGTGAAAAAAATCTTAGAAGACCACGACGAGGCAGAAATCGAAGAATATAAAGAGCTTGTGCCGATGTTCGAGCGGATGAAGGAACTGGCTGCGATTTTAAGAAAGAAGCGCATGAAGCGCGGCTCGATTGATTTTGATTTCCCGGAAACAAAAATCATTTTAGACGAGCAGGGAAAACCGGTGGAGATCAAACCATATGACAGGAATGTTGCAACGAAGATCATTGAGGATTTCATGCTGATCGCAAATGAGACAGTGGCACAGGATTATTTCTGGCAGGAACTTCCGTTTGTTTACCGTACACATGACAATCCGGACACGGAAAAGATTAAGAAACTGGGTACTTTCATTAATAACTTTGGCTATACGATTCATATCGGGCAGGATGAGATTCACCCGAAGGAATTACAGAAGCTTTTGATGAAGATTGACGGAACACCGGAGGAGGCACTTATCAGCCGTCTGACTCTGCGTTCCATGAAACAGGCAAAATATACGACAGTCAGCACCGGACATTTCGGACTGGCGACCAATTATTACTGTCATTTTACATCCCCGATCCGCCGTTACCCGGATCTGCAGATTCACCGGATCATCAAGGATAACCTGCGTGGAAGGATGAATAAGAAGCGGATCGAACATTACGAAAGCATTCTGCCAGAGGTTGCAAAACATTCCAGCGAGATGGAGCGGAGAGCGGACGAGGCAGAACGTGAGACAGACAAGCTTAAGAAAGTCGAATATATGGAAGAACGCGTCGGTCAGGTGTTTGAGGGAGTGATCTCCGGTGTGCAGGAGTGGGGATTCTATGTAGAACTTCCAAACACGGTGGAAGGACTGGTGCATGTAACGTCTCTGACCGATGATTTTTACCATTACGAGGAGTCGTCCTATGAGATGGTGGGAGAACGCACAAACAGGCGTTATAAGCTTGGCCAGAAGGTAAAAGTTATGGCAGTCAATACGGATAAAATCATGAGAACCATTGATTTTCGTGTTGCAGAATGTTAACTTCTGGGTTATACTGTAACAGCAGCAGGAGGTAAAACCATGGCAAAGCAGGAGATTAAGTTAATAGCGAACAACAAAAAAGCTCACCATGATTATTTCCTCGAAGAGAAGTATGAAGCAGGTGTGGAACTTCATGGTACAGAGGTAAAATCCCTTCGTATGGGAAAGTGCAGTATCAAAGAGGCATTTGTCCGTATCGAAAAAGGCGAAGTGATCATTTACGGAATGCATATCAGTCCGTATGAGAAGGGCAATATCTTCAACAAAGATCCACTGAGACCGAAGAAACTTCTGATGCATAAGTCTGAGATCCGGAAACTGGTCGGAAAGATCGCAGAGCAGGGATATACACTTGTTCCGGTAGAAGTTTATTTCAAGGGAAGCCTGGTGAAAGTACAGATCGCACTTGCAAAAGGTAAAAAGCTTTACGACAAGAGACAGGATATTGCGAAGAAGGATATGCGCCGCGAGGCAGAGCGTGACTTCAAAATCCGCAATCTTGGATAAAAAAAGAAAAAAGAGCATCTGTAAAAAGATGCTCTATGGTCTGAATGACCGGAAAATTTATGGGCTTGTAATGGTTTCGACAGGGATCATGAAGCTGGAGAAGCGAGTCGCACGGGATGCGTCAAATTCCACAATTAAAATTAAACGCTGAAGATAATTTAGCATACGCTGCCTAATTTGGCAGCAGTCTGACCCAGAGCACCTACACTTTGGGACCCAGGCTTCGACTATGTAGGAAACGACATCAGCAAAGCTTTGAGCTGTTGGGCGTATCATGAAGCTACTGAAGGCATTCGGTTGTTTGTTCCTGAATGTCGGAGGGAATGTTTAAGGATAAACTAAACTCGTAGAAGGACAGGGGATTGGTTTTTGGACACGGGTTCGATTCCCGTCAGGTCCACTATCAAAAAAGTGCCTGAAATCTTAGAAAACAGTTGATTTTTCTGGGATTTCAGGCGTTTTTTATGGTTCGGATATTTGTTGAAATTATATTGTGTTTTATAAGGTAAATGAAGAAAAGAAGAAAGTTATGATTTGAAAAATTTTTACACTCATTTTTTCTGGGGTATGTTATAATAATAGCATCATAAAAGCATCATAAAAGCATATCAAATACAGGAAAGAGAAAGCGATGAAAGAAGTAAAAGATATATGGCAGTTTTTTGAAAATATGAATGAATATGTGTATGCCACAGATATAGAAACGCATGAGATTGTATACATGAACCGGAAAATATTGAAGGTATATGGTTTACGATCACTTGAAGATGCAAAAGGAAAAAAATGCTATGAATTGTTACAGAAAACATTGATTCCTTGTGGTATGTGTAACAATGACAGGCTGAGTGTGGGCGAATTTGAAGAATGGCATTACTATAATCCGATCATTGACCGTTATCTGATGTTAAAGGATACGCTGATCGAGGACTCTGCCAATGGGAAAAAATATCGTGTTGAAATTGGTGTGGATATCAGCGAAGAACGCACACAGGACGGCGTAATCCAAAAATATCAGAACATGGAATTTATGATCAACGAAGGTCTGCGCATTGCACTTCAGACGGCAACGCCGGAGCAATCGATCGAAGTTATTCTGGAATATCTGGGCAACTCGTTGAATGGGGAAAGAACCTATATTTTTGAGCGCAACGAGCGGGGCAGGGATGATAATACCTACGAGTGGGTTGCGGAAGGCATTTCGAGGGAAAAAGAAAATTTGCAGGATATTCCTCCGGAAATCTGTGCGCACTGGTATCGGATGTTTCAGGAGGGAAAGTTTATTGTCTTTAAGGATCTTGAGGAAATCAGGGAAAGCGATCCTTTACAATATGAGAATTTGAAGCGTCAGAACATTCATTCACTTGTGGTTGTTCCTTTGTATGATGATGGGAAAGTAATTGCTTTTTACGGTGTGGATAATCCGCCGCCTCCATCATTGGAGTATGCATCTAATATGCTTCAGATTATGGGACATTTTCTGGTGTCATGTATCAAAAGAAGGAATCTGATGAGCCAGTTGGAGAATATGAGCTATAAAGATCAGCTTACAAAACTCGGAAACCGTTTCGCAATGGAAAAATATATCAATGAGATTGACGCAGAAAAGAGCATAGGCGTTGTTTATTGTGATATCACAGGATTGAAACGTGTGAACGATTCAATGGGGCATGAGGCTGGGGATCAGTTGATTCTTCGTGCCTGCGACAGTCTGAAAAAAGCATTTGGAGAGTATGGTTTGTTCCGTATCGGTGGAGATGAACTGCTTGCGCTGTGTGCAGGAATTGAACATGCGGCATTGATGGAACGCATTGGGCTTTTAAAAGAATACATGAAACAAAATAATGTAAATATGGCAGTGGGAGAAATATGGCGTGAAAAATACCAGACAGGATTAGATACATTACTGCAGGAATCTGAAAAGAGAATGTATGCAGATAAAGCAGCGTATTATAAAAGGACCGGAATCGATCGCAGAAAATAGCATATATTCGGGTGTTTCAAAAAGTTCTATCTTCGGATGGAACTTTTTCTTTGGCTCTTTTTATAAAAGAAAATAAAAATATAAAAAAAGTACTTGACGAAAAGAAAATGCTATGGTAACATTCTGTCTTGTCCACGGAACATAAATGTTTTTGAAATAAAAACAATTCATAAAAAAGTCTGAAAAAATAAAATTAAAAAAGTTGTTGACAGATAAAAATAACTGTGGTATAACAAATAAGTCGCTTGAACAAAGCGGAAACAACAATGAACATTGATAACTGAACAGTGAATAACCTTGAAAGATTCTAAAGCGAACAAGTCCGCAGACAAGCAAAGCTTGTCAGAAGAAATCAAAGATTTCTTCCGGGTTACAAAAAAGATTTAGTTCGCGAGTAATAATTCAAGTCATCGAAAGATGAACGAACAGCTTTTAATAAAGCAAACCTTAAAAACAGTAAAACCTGAATCAAGATTCCGGTAGGAACTT